>Ga0209371_1000361_pt1 | contig 49171 bp, 52 predicted proteins | sample AgamicAtAmrz_FD_187165 | JGI IMG/M metagenome (GOLD analysis project Ga0209371, IMG submission 187165) | Agave microbial communities from Guanajuato, Mexico - At.Am.rz (SPAdes) (version 2) | ecosystem: Host-associated > Plants > Roots > Rhizosphere | place: Guanajato, Mexico | collected 2012-06-07
GGCTGTGTAGAACTACGGCTACCGGGACGAAAGTCTGATTTAACGAGCTGCACGGGCCACGCACCGAAATTGTGTCGGGGCTTGGGATCACTGGTAAACACCGTTGCAGCACTGTACCCGAGTTGTTTAAGTTCCAGCTGTACGGAAGAATCAACGCCAGAAGCGTCACCGACAACAACATCAAAGTTCTTACCAACAATCTTCTTTAACCGCTCAACGATAAGCGGATCGAGTTTCTTAATGGTTATTGAGCCAGCAACGAAAACTGTCGTCGTCATAATTATCTCCAGGTTAGCGCCGCGACGTAGATATTATTAATTTTATTATAGCCGCGGAGCGCCGCACAAGCAGCCTCCATTGATGCGCCTGTGTGAAAGAGGTCATCTATCACTAAAACATTCCACCGCCCCTGATTCTCTATAACCTCTTGACAGGAAAAACTGTCAGCAATAGCGGCAACTTTTTCCTCTTTGGTATCAAGATTCTTGAGCGATACGCCGCCAGGGGTCTTGACCAGCATAGTAGTGAAACAGGGAACATCGGCTAGCTGCGCCAGCGCTTGGGCCACTTCGGTTACCGGTTGACGCTCCCGGACGTTCGAAGCGGCCATAGGCACGATAAACCCGACACTTTCAAAGAGGGGATAGGCGTTATCATAAAGGCACTGAGCCAGCGGCTGAACCTGAGTCCAGTCTGAACGGTATTTGAGCTGGAATAACGCCTCGCCGACATCCGTACGGATGGTTTCATAAACGTTATGCCCGTACTCGTTTTGCCCTATCAAAGCGCTGGACTTGCTGTGTTTGTCGAGAACAACGCCCTTGTCCCAATTACCCGATATTTCTTTTAAATTCACGTTCATCGTATGCTCCTTCACATCGGTATAAGATGTGAACAAAGATACGCTCACTCGGAATGTTCTTAAAGAAATCTTTCATCGTCCGCAACGGATTTTTCCATGAAAGCATGATTGTTGAAATCATTTTTCTTTGGCAGGTAAATCAGGCATTGCTAAGCCTTTAGTGTCCCCAGCTGCATTCCAACCCCACCAACCAAACTTTCCATAATTGTCAGAATACCATGCAGATTTTTCACATTTTTGCTTAAGGTAATCACTGGTATCCATACCCCATACTTCCATAGGAAATGGTTGGTCATTGTCTGTTGTTACATCTGTTAGGTAAAAGTCAGGAAGATAATAATCTTCAGCTGAGTCGTACTTCAAAGGCTTGATGAAAGATCTACTTTCGCGAACCAGCCGTTCTTCAACTAGTCCTTCATAACTGGACTCTATTGGGATAAATCTTTCGCTAACCATCATCAGGGCAACCTGTCTGACTTGGGCAGACTTTGCTCCGGGCACATCCGTTACAGCTATAGCAAAAACCTTACGTCCCGCTCGCCATCCGGCCAGTTCTTTTGGAAAGCTCTGAAGACATTTTTTCCATCGTGTATCATCCAACTTGAGGTAAGGCATACCGTTAAAATCTTTAATTGCAAGATGTCCTACCCCTGACTCTCTTTCTGGAGAATGCCTGGCCAGTTCCGCAACTACAACAAGCCGTTGTCCAAAAGCATTGGCACTTTTGACGGCCATTGCGTTTCGCTTTTCGTTTCTAGTATTCCCTTCCGCAGGAGTTAACAGCACCTCAGAGAGATTTACCTTCCCAACCCTGACCGTCTCGGCTTCTTGTCGCAGATGAAACCCAAGAGTTATGCTGTTTCGTTTATTGAGCATTCCAGGGGTCCAAACGTTATACCGCGATGTTTCCCAGAGGGTGTGCAGCAATCCCCGTAATGACATTCGAGGAACAGGATTCGATGCGCCCCTAACGGGACGAACGGGTATTTCATCATTCAGAGATTCGCCGTTATCATCCCCGCTTTTCGTTTGGAGAGGGTAAACTAAAGCTATTTTTAAGATGCCAGAGGATGTTAAGGACAATGCTTGGGCTGCATAGCACCCCTGCCCTCCTTCTTTGTTCAAACGTTTGTAAAAACGGCATTCAGGCTTATGGAGATTACTTGTGAACGGATAACATGCCAGATGATGTCTATCGTTCCTCAATTTGATCGCGAGTTTCAGTTCCTCCCCAAACGTGCATAAACAAGCTGCGTGGCTACGGCAGTCTCTGCTCAGCTTCAGGGCGGACATCAAAAGAGTATTACTTTCTTCATGACCGGGTTCTACTTTAAACCGCTTAGGCGCGGTTTGTCCTGCGAAGTACACCTTCAGCCAGTAAGGCTCAGCCATAACTAACCTCCTACGTTGATCATGAAAGCATGACTACATGAGATGATGAAAACATGGGTAAGCTAATATTGCTTATTGGCGAAGGGTGGCAAAACCTTTTGCCTATCATCTTATGAATCCTTCATTTCATCTGGATGATAAAAAAAGGTTTTATGCAACAACAAGATAATAAGATGTTATCTTGTTATCTTGTTATCTTGTTATCTTGTTATCTTGTTATCTGAGCTTTGCGTCGCGGACCATAGCTGCAACTTCGTCAGTAGAGAGTTTTTCTAGTGCTATCAGGGCAGCTCTAACGACATCAGATCGACCTACACCCGTAATCCCCGCATTCATGGCATCCCTGATTACACCATCAATGGTAACCAGATTTTCTTCCGTCAGTGAAAAACTTATGGGCTTTGCTTTGGCGTTCTGCTTACGCTGCGCAGTCTTTTCAGGCGTTGACTTATCGATGCCTGCAGTACCACCATTTATGAAAGCAGCTTCATCGCGCGGTGGAATGTTAGTTCTGTTTCTCACAAAATCACCTCCTTAACCAGGGCTGCAATCTCTTCCTGTGCTTTGGCATTCTGAGTTTCATAAATCGTCATCGATTCAGCCCAGGCATCACGATGAGCTTTCCGATCACACACACGGGATTCGGCAAGGCTCATCTGCGGGAAGTCTTTAAGTACCTCAGCTGCCTGATTCGCCTCATTTACAAACATATTAGTCGGCGTCATGTTCAGCACCAGATATCCTTTAACGTTTTCGTTGAAGTCCTTCGCTGCTGTGAAAACTGAGCATGTGTGAGGAACTACGTCCAAATCCATTTGGGACGGTCTGAGTGGCGAAATGAACACGTCTGCGGCCATCAAGCCGCTACGCATTTCTGCACTATCTCTACCTGCACAATCTGCGATCACATAGTCATAAGACTTTTCATGTTCCTTCAGCATCGCCTTGATGTTACCGGTTGCACCTGTCACAGGAAGATGAGGGAGTTCTTCTGGACGACTGTTGTACCAGGTCAGGACAGATTTTTGGTCATCAGCATCAACAATGAGCACACGCTTACCAAGTGACATTAAGTAAGCTGCGATTGATACCGCCAGTGTACTTTTACCAACACCGCCCTTTTGGCTACCTAAGACAATGATCATAGTATCCACCCAAAATGTTAAGTTGTTAAGTTGTTAAGTTCACAAACTGATAAGTTAATAATATCCAACGAGATAAAAAACACAAGCATATTGCTAAGTTATTAACTTAACAACTTAGCAATTGTTAATCATGCTATTGATTTAAATAAATTTTTTACTGTATTCCTGATAAGTTGTGATATTAATAACTTACTAATATATGATTTTATCAACTTGTTAATTTATGAATGAGATATGTAGCGATTATCATCTGATGGATGATTAAGTTGTTGAGCAGGGATACTTCACCAGAAAGCAAGTCGAGGGGGATAAACCTAAGGGTATAGGCGAGATGGGGTACTTTAGGTGATTCCCATGAAGGACAGCCCTTCATGGGAAACAGCACAAGTTATTGAGCAGTTGGAAGGGACAGAGGTGCAGAAAGGATATTGAAAATAAGACGTCCATCCGCTTCTTTCATGATCACTTTTAACGGTGTCAGTTTATTAATTTTTTCCAGTGCCGGTGTAAGGAACGTGCGCTTCATTTCTGCAAAATTCGAACGTTGAGATTCAGGAAGTTCATACCTAGCGGCCAGCCAGTCAGCTGAAGTAATCCAGATACCTGACGAACGGTACTGGCACAGGCTCTCGTAAAGCCTGATGACGCGAACGGAATTGATGCGCCCACAATCCAGTAAAGTGTAGGTTGTGAACTGGCTGGTCAGTCCCATAAGATATGGCATCACTTTGCTGTTTATTTCAATATTCCATTGGCCGCGCCCACGCTTAAGTCCCGCTTCAGCAAGCCACGGGCGTCTGATCTCCTCATAATCACCTTCGGTAGGGAAAAAGGTAACCTGACGGTTTCCCAGTTCCTCGATGCCTTTCCTGACATCAGTGCTTGCCGTAGCTTGTGACACCTTGAAATAGCGTTGATAGTCGGCGACCCGAACTGTGAATAAACCAGTGTGTTCGCTCTCATGATAGGTTTGCATGAGGCATAGCCATAGCACACGCTTCGCCTGCAAAGGGAGGTAATAGGCTGCTTCAGTTAACTCATTCGACTGCGCGATCTTGAGCTGGCTATGCGCTTTTTTTTCAATAATTTCAGCCATTTTCACAACGCCTTGTGAGGATGTGGGAGGTTTTATTTTTCCCCATACTGGCATAATAAAACGTTACGTCAAAGCAAACTTTCTGTATTTCCCATATTGTGCACAATATGGGATCTTAACTTTAGCTGTTTCCCACACCGAGTTTAGCTGTATCCCACACAAACTTAAGGCGCCTCCCAGAAGAACTTAAGCTATTCCCCATACTAACTTAAGCTGTTTCCCAATAAGATGCCCTGAGAACCGCGCCAGTACTGGGCTGGTGAGCTTCTAAAAAGAATTAAAAAGAATAAAAAAATATATATAAACTTATTAAAAACATGCCTGGGGATAACTGACTCGGTGAGGTTGTGTGGGAAAAAGCTAAAGTAAACCACCACACCTTATGGTACGCAGGGTTGCATGAAAAATAGAAGCAAAGCCTTCTCCAGTGCGCCTATGTTAGGTGAGCATGGGAAAGGGATAAAGTATGCATGGGAAACAGCTAAAGTTGAGCGAGTTATCCCCAAAGTAAGGCTTCTGTGGGAAACAGCTTAAGTTTACTGACGGTCAGGTGTGAATGTGCGTTATGCAAGTTATGTGATATTGCGCTTCCTCACACGTTCGCTCGCTACGCTCGGTCACGTGTTTGCGGCGAGCACTGCAGACTCTCGTACAAATCTGGGTACACTTATGACGAAGCAAAATTAACGGGCACTCACTTACTAATTGAGTTGTACTGTCGAACCATATCAAAGTGATTTCATACGCGAAATCTGTGCATGGGATAAGCCTGATGAATGAGTCAACATCGATGAGAGTATGTATACAATGTTTGAATAACGATAAGTTCTTATGGGGACTTACTGCTAACGATCCTGATTCAAATCAGAATTGCGATTATTGTGATTCTGAACTTCCAACTTTATCGCTAGAAACGTTAACTGAAAAAACAGATTGGTTGATAGAGCACTATTACAGCCCAGTCTCCACTTACGATTGGTACGGAGAGCCGGAAGGTTATTCGTTGAGGGAAGTGCTTGAAGAGGATGTCTCAGATAATGAAAAGTTCATTGATGATTTGATAGAAACGCTTACAGATAAATGGTTTGATTATTCAAGTCATGACCATTATTACGGTGAAGATCCTCACTTCGAAAAGTCTATGACGCTTTCAGGAAACATTTCTGCCAAATGGTACGAAATGGAAACAAAACTTAGGGAGAGTGTTCGTTTTTTCAATTCTGATGCACAAAGTACATTCGATGAAGTTTTTCAGTTCATTAAGGATAATCATCCATCAGCATTTTTACGAGTTACAAAAGGCTCAAAATTTTATCGTGGACGTATTTTTCAGTCTAAGGAGTCACTGGAACAGGCTCTAAAAAAGCCTGAAGATAGTTTCGGCCCGCCCCCCTCTAAGCTCACCCCTGCAGGCAGAATGAATGCAAGGGGCATATCTGTTTTCTACGGAGCCACTTCGAAAACTAATGCGGTATCCGAAGTTCGTCCGCCAGTTGGAAGTATGGTAGTTGTCGCAGAATTCAACCTTTTGAGGGATGTTACTTTACTTGACCTGGCAAGTCTTAGTGAGCTTCCAAAAATGGACATTAGCCGTTTCGACCCGCTTTACCTGGAACAATATGAGTTAATGAGTTTTATTAACCGTCTTTCTCGAAAAATGGTCATGCCGGTTGTCCCAGAACTCGAAGGAACTGACTACTTGCTTACTCAGGCTATAGCAGATTATCTTGCTATATCATCACATTATGATCTTGATGGTATTTTATTTCCTTCTGCACAAAAGCCTGCTGATAGTAAGGAGCCAACAATAAGGAATGTCATACTGTTTCATAAATCATCTAGAGTCCGTAATGCGGGATTAAGGATGCATGATGCAGAAGTAGAGTTATACGAACATGAAGAGGAAGGTAGTTATTTCTTACCAAACATTACTACGGCTATGTCAGATTTTCGTCGACAATTCAATGTGCTTAAGCATGTGAATAAACGTGATGACACTCTTGAAATAAACCTTGATAACCTTGAAGTTCATACAGTGCAAGGGGTTATGTTTAACACTAATACGATACCCATAAATCATTATCCACGCTCTAAACCAAGCCCCACTCAACCCGATGAAGAATTCTGAGTTAACATGCCAAATCAATAAGCTCTGGACTGAAATTAAGCAATTAGCAATATGATTTCCTTACTTCATAGTTCCAGAGCTTTATGCGTAGCTGAGTGATATTTCGCTCGCTACGCTCGGTCATGTGTTTGCGGCGAGCATTACATAAGTTCTTATTAACCTGAACAGATCACATGATCTTCGCAACAGGAATATCCTTCCAGCGCGTGGTATAGGCCGGTGACAGCATTTCACGCTTCATCTGCCATTCCGGTGCAATACCGCGGCCGGCAAACCAGACCCTGCCGAGACCGGTGTGATTGATATTATCCAGCACCTGCATCAGCTCCCTGCTGTGTGGCCGCGGGGGCTGCTCATCAAAGAGGTTCAGCTGGGCCACGCCCGTGGAACTGAAATCATTCAGCATCACGCCGGCTTTGGCATACCGGTGGCCGTCTCGCCAGATGCGCTCCAGCGCCGCTACAGCGGCCGCAATGATGTCACGGGTGTCCTGGGTAGCCGTAAGTAGTTTCTCGCTGGCCACGTTGCCGTAATAGGGCTCGTTTACCGCGAAGGGGGAGGACTTGATGAATACGGAGATGTGCCGGCAGTACTGGCGCTCTCCGCGCAGCTTCTCTGCGGCGCGTTCGGCGTACTGGCAGACTGCCTGCCGCATGGCCTCAAAGGTCACGACTTTCTCACCGAAGGAACGGCTACAGACGATCTGCTGCTTGGTGGGCGGCGCTTCCTCCAGACTGATACAGCTTTCACCGGCCAGCTCCCGGACCGTGCGCTCAAGAACAACGCTGAAATTCTTCCGGATAAATGTCGGATTGGCACGCGCGAGCTGCAGGGCGGTTGTGATCCCCATAACCCCGAGCTTTCTGGCAATACGCCTGCCCACGCCCCAGACTTCCTCCACCGGCTGCAGGGACAACAGTTTTTCTGTTCTGGCCGGGTTATCGGCAGTCAGGGCCAGCACGCCGCGAAACTGTGGCCACTCTTTTGAGGCCCATTGTGCTGATTTTGCTAGTGTTTTTGTTGGCGCCATTCCCACACCGATCGTCATCCGGGTGCAGGCATAAACGTGCTCCCGCAGCTGGCGCCCGAAGTCCTCAAACGCCATACATCCATTAATGCCCCGCAGGTCGAGAAACATCTCATCGATGCTGTACTGTTCAACCCGGGGGGACAAGTCCTCAAGGCACGTCATCACGCGATTCGACATCGAGGCATAAAGCTCGTAATTACTTGAGAATACATGCAGTTTTTCAGGATATGTGCCGTTTTTAATCTGGAACCACGGCGCGCCCATCTGCACATATTTCTTTGCCTCGCGCGAACGCGCGATACAACACCCGTCGTTATTGCTCAGGATCACCACCGGCTTACCCTTGAGATCCGGCCGGAACACCTGCTGGGCGCTGGCGTAAAAGGAATTTACGTCTGCAAGCCCGAACATCAGAACATCTCCCTCGGCCGGTGAATGATGTGCGTCACCACGCCAAAGATATCGAGCTCATCGGGATCGGGGTAAATCGGCGGGAAGCTGGCATTCATGGCCAGAAGGGCCAGCCGCGGGCGCAGCTGCAGGCGCTTAACCGTAAACTCCCCGGAAAGACAGGCCACCACGATATCACCGTGCTCAGGTTTCTCCGCACTGTCCACGACAAGCAAATCGCCGTTGAACAGGCTGCCATCGCGCATGCTTTCGCCGCTGGCCCGCAGATAGTAAGTGGCGCTCCGGTGGCGAATGCAATACTCATTCAGATCAAGCTCCTTCTCGACATAATCCTGTGCCGGCGACGGAAAGCCGCATGCGGCGTGATCCGCAAAGAGGGGGATCAACTGAAGCGGGATATTTTCGGCTGGTTTGAGATAAACAAGCTTCATTTTTGTACTCGTTATTTTTTACTGTGTTTATATACAGTAGATATTAACGGACAGGCTGACAAGCCTCTTTGCGTTTCGCTTGATTTAACCTCTCAATAATATCTCATATTTATCTCATATTTTGTTTGATTGTGTCTCTTCAGTGAGATAGTATCCTTATTGTTCTCTTATTTGTCTCATATATATTTCTTAATTGTTTCCCGGCGGCATGTTACAGCCGCTGTAAGAATGCAGATGCACAGGAGCAGGATGATGAAAATTTTTGTGGATGACGGCTCGACTAATATCAAGCTGCAGTGGGAAGAAGCGGGAGAAGTCAGACGCGCCATAAGTCCAAACAGTTTTAAGCGCGAATGGGCTGTGTCATTTGGTGCCGGTCAGGTGTTCAATTACACGCTCAATAGTGAGAACTACTCCTTTGACCCAATCAGTGCTGATGCACTGGTGACCACAAACGTGGCCTGGCAATACAGTGACGTGAACGTTATCGCAGTACATCATGCGCTCCTGATGACCGGACTGAAGCCGCAGCCAGTGGATATCGTGGTTACCCTGCCTCTGGCTGAGTTCTACACCCGCGACAATCAGCCTAATCAGGAAAACATCCGTCGTAAGCAGGAAAATCTGCTGCGTCCGGTGACCATCAACGATGGCGAAACCTTCACAATCCGTCATGTGGACGTCATGCCGGAGTCTATTCCCGCCGGCTTCAGCGTCGTTCAGGATATGGATGAATTTGACTCGTTGCTTATCGTCGATCTCGGTGGAACCACTCTGGATATTTCACATGTTATGTCCCGCATGCGGGGTATATCGCGCATCTATGGTAATCCCAAACTGGGTGTGTCCCTGATGACGCAGGATGTACGGGAGGCGCTGGCGGTAGCCCGGACTAAAGGCAGCAGTTATCTTGCCGATGACATCATTATTCATCGTAATGACGATGACTATCTGCGCCGGCGTATTAATGACACGTCGCGCCTCGAACTGATTAAAGAGACCCTGCGTGAATCACAAACCCGTCTGGTAAACCGTGTCACGGAGGCGATCAGCAGCTTCGAGGGGTATTCTCATGTTATGGTTATTGGTGGCGGGGCTGAACTCATCGCCGGTGCGGTCAAAGAACACTGCAGGGTACGTGAAGACCGGTTTTTCCGGAGCGCTAACCCCCAGTTTGACCTGGTAAATGGTATGCACTCAATTGGTTGAAGATATGGATAAGCCGGATACGCGTCGCAAAATTTTGTTTTACCTGAACCCGGAAAGCAGCCCTGCTGAGCGTTTCGTCTGCGATGAGATAGACAGAATGCCACAGGGGGAGAGGGGGAAAGCGTGGCGCTCAGCCTGCCTGGCCGGTTTTGCGCTGCGTAAGCAGGACAGCCGCCTGCCTAACATGCTGGCCGAGCTGCTCAACGAAAACACCACCTTTGAGGAAATGATCCTCGTAATGCAGGCCGTGTTTCCCGAAGAGATGAAAACATTCGGGACGCGTCGTCCGGCGCAGGGTGTATCCCTGAGCGACAGGATTACAGCGTCCACAGATAGTGCGCCGGTGACAGAACAGACCCGTGATAATGCGAAAAACCTTTTTGGTCAGCAGACCACGCCGGGTAAAAAGTGAGGAACCATGATTAAGAAACGTTTTGAGGCTATGGTCTCACGCGCAGTTCTCCGGCATGGCGTGCCTGAAAGTGAGGTGACACCGTGCGTGCGTAAGATTGGCCGCGGCCTGTTGCTGACAAGCATCATGCTGATCGTGCCACTGGTGATGTTTGACAATGTTCCCCTGGCGGTGAAAATTGGCCTGCAGATTGGGTATGCGTTGCTGATGTGCGGGGGACTGTTGCTCGCGTTTGATGAAGAAAAAAAAGGGCGTTAAACAGCCCGTTTTTGTCCGCTGAAGAAGCCCGTCTGACGGGCTTTTTTTATGCGATGACGGCGTTCGCCGGGGATCCTGAATACATTCCCTTTGTGGTAAAAGCTGCGTGTTATCCATCCCTGCCGCACCGTATCTGATTTTTTATCCGATCTGATACCTGCCAGATTTATTCGTTCTTCCAGAAATCACTTCAACGACAGGACACCGGAGCCCCCTTCGGCTCCCCGTGCGTGCCGCCCGGGTCGTCAGCCCTGCTGCGTCAGGCAGCTGCTTCGCACCCGCCAGTCTCCGCCGGACCCCGCTGGGTTCCGGGCCTGCGGCCAGGGTCTGATGGCTGAGGTCAGGGACATGCAGCCGGCGGTGCCGGCAGCGTTCACCACGCCGGTTTCACCGGCGCTTTAACGACGACACGCCGTTCCGCCGTGTCGGGTGTGTGCATCCTGTTCTTTCGGTGAGGCCATCACCCTGTACGTCCCCCGCGGAGGGCTGTCTGTAGCACCATCCCCGTTCATAAAACAAGGGTGAATGGCACGCCTGCGGCGCCCTTGTTTTCTGCCCGTTGCTGTCGCTCCCTTGCCCTTTGCCGCGAGAGAACTCACCAGGGAGATGGATTACCCATCACCGCAGGAGAAAACCAGGATGCACACACGAAACGTCAACACCGCCACTCAAGAATCTTCCAGGAAGATGGTGGAAAACACCCCAAAAGCCCTGAAAGAACAGGCACAGGCGCTGATTGAAGCCCACCGCTGCCTGACAGAAGGGATGACGGTCACCATCGCCGACATTTCCCGTCACGGCGACGTACAGGTTGAAATCCGTAAATTCGGACAGCTCGACTGGCGGGCATGGTCTTTTGAGCCGGGTTTTCTGGCAGACCTTGAGCGCCAGCTGATGGCCGCAGAACAGAAATAATCCGCCGGGTTCCGGCAACCACAGAGAAGGAGAATGATGTGAACAAGACGCTGGCCAGCATGGCAAAACCGAAGCCGGGAACCTCCCCGGATATTTTCGAACGGGTGCGTATTCAGGCTGACGATCGTCACGTAATCGAATTCGACAAAATCGACACGCGCTTTAATGACTGCACCAACTGGCAGGTCTGCGTGAACGGGGAACGAGTGCTGTTCAGCACCCGTATTCATGAGCGCTTTCGCGATGTGAAGTCAGGCGTTCTGGCCACTATCGCGGCGTGTGAAGGACGCCCCACTGAATCCGACCGCAACATGCTCGCAGCGGCAAAGGCCATGCTGGCGGTGCTCGATAAATACCCGTCATTCGGCGCACTCGTGAAGCATACGGGCATGATGAAAAACCAATAAGCGTTAAGCGCCGTGACCGGGTTGCACCCCGGACACGGCATCACCACCACCGTAACTATGAGGAAACAATAATGGCTGACACCAATACTACTAAAAAAACCACCCGCAGCAAAAAAAGCACGGCGGATGACGCCCTGAAAGCGGCCCTTGAGAGCACCCCGGTGGAGATGCAGCCTGTCTCAGCGCTGATCCGTTCTCCGCTTAATGTGCGCACCACGGCGTATGCGCAGAAAAGTATCGAGGGGCTGGCCGCGACCATCCTCTCAGTCGGTGTGTTGCAGAATCTGGTTGTTCATGCGCTGCCGGACAACCTGTATGGCGTGGCGGCAGGTGGACGTCGCCTGGCGGCCCTGAATCATCTGCTTGAGACGAACGCGATTGAGCCGTCTTATGCCGTTCCGGTGAAAGTGGTGCCGGAGGAACTGGCGGTGCCGGCCTCGATGATTGAGAACGACATGCGTGTCGATATGCATCCGGCTGAGCAGCTGGCAGGGTTTCGTACTCTCGCGGGGGAAGGCAAAACCCCGGCACAGATTGGCGATCTGCTGGGTTACCCGGCGCGTCATGTAAACCGTCTGCTGAAACTGGCCACGCTGGCTCCGGCCCTGCTTGAAGCGCTGGCAAAGGATGAAATTTCAGTGGAGCAGTGTCAGGCGCTGACCCTGACTGACGACCATGACCGCCAGCTGCAGGCCTGGACCACGGCGAAACAGGGGATGTATCACAGCACCCCGTCTGCTGATTATTTAAAACGACTGATCATCAATAACGATATTGCGGTCAGTAACCCCGTGTTCCGCTTTGTCGGGCAGGAGGCATACCTGGCTGCGGGCGGTACCCTGAAACAGGATCTGTTCAGCGCTGAAGATGAAATCTTTGCTGACCGTCTGCTCACGGAAAAACTGCTGCAGGAAAAACTGCAGGACGAGGCGCAGCATATTCAGGATATCGAGGGCTGGGCGTGGAGCGAAGCCCGCCTGTCACCCGTCAGCCACTACGGTAATGACGCGAAAAAGTACCAGCTGTGCTGGCCTGAACCGGCGTATACCATTGATGAGCAGGCGAAGATTAGCGAGCTGCAGGACATGGTCGAAGCCAGCACCACGTATGACGATGAGAACGAACTCCAGCAGCGCATCGATGACATGGAGTACCAGGCGATTGCGCGTCAGGTCACCCCGGAATACGTGGCGTCACATGGGGTGTTTGTCTCCTTCGAAGACGGCGAGCTGAACGTGCAGCGCGGTGTGCTGCTGCGTACGGAAGAAGACATACAGGCCATTGAGGCTGCTGAAGCTGCACGGGTGATGAGCTACCGTCGCGAGCCAGAGCCGGTGGATGACATCAGTCTGCCGTTGCTCACGAAAATGTCCTCCGAGCGCACCCTCGCCGTACAGGCCGCGCTGATGCAGCAGCCGGGAAATGCTGTTGCCATGCTGGCCTGGACGCTGTGTCAGGACGTGTTCGGCAGACAGGAATACAACAACCCGATGACGGTGAGGCTGACCTGTAACCACCATTCCCTGAGCCAGAATGCGCCAACCGGCACACAAGGAAAGGCCTGGCTTGCCCTGATGGCGGAGAAAGATCGTCTCGCAGGTCAGCTGCCCACGGGCTGGCAGTCAGATATGACCTCGTTCTTCACGCTCCCCGGCGAGCTTATTACCGCGCTGCTGGCGTTCTGTGCCGCGTGTGCCATCGACGGTGTTCAGACCCGTGAGTCCGGGCATACCTCCCGCAGCCGCCTCAGTACGCTTGAGTCGGCGACAGGGTTCCACCTGCGCGACTGGTGGCAGCCGACCGGGGAAAACTTCTTCGGGCTGCTCACAAAAACACAGATTGCAGCGGCACTCACGGACGCGGGCCTGAACGACGCGGCACGTGATACGGAAAAGCTGAAGCGGGCCGATGCGGCAGCGCGGGCAGAGAGTGAGATGGCGGATAACCGCTGGGTGCCGGACTGGCTGCGCAGCCCGGACGTCACCACTGACACCTCAGACAACACCACCACTCAACAGGCCGCATAACAGGGAGACGGCTGCCCTGCGGGGCAGCCGGAAGAACGCCATGACACTCGATTTAGCAAAAATGAATACCTTTATCCCGTCTGACTTCGAACTGGTACGCGAGCAGGGAGAAACAGATCGGCTGCAGCTGAGCAACGCCGTCATACGTCTCATCGACACCCCGGCGGGCTGGCAGGTCAACGCGGAGTACCGCGGCGAGTTCGGCGGCCTGTTCCCCGTACAGTGCCATTACACGCCGGACAGCGGCGGAAAGTACACCTTCTGCCTGTGCAGCCCCGGCGAGGTGTCGCCGGTCTGGCTGGGTGTGATCGTCGATGGCAATGGTCGTCTGACACAGGTTGTTTACCAGTCCGGGATACTGGAGCCGGAACGCGTGAGCCAGCTGCTGGCCCAGGTGGCGGCGCTGCACCGTCTGAACACACCGGCAACCCGTGTGGCCAGTCTGCTGAAGGCGGAGGTGGCAGTATGATCCCCGCGAACCGTACCCTCGTCACATTCTGCCCGGCACGGCAGGCAGCACTGCAGGCCATTGTTGAGGTCGAACAGCGCAGCGCTGACGGCAGGCATCTCTCCGAAAACCCGTATGCGCGTGCATTCCTGCGCCGTCTCGCGGGAAGCAGCCGCATCAACACGCGGGCAGCGCAGCAGATCCCTGGCCTGAGCTGGAACCCCGGTTACAGAATGACGTCCCTGAAGCAGGTCGAGGAAGCCCTGAACACGCTCATTCACACACACGGGGAACACTGCCCGCTGCCGCTGCCCGTGGACGTTCAGGCAGCGATATTCCCGGAGATAACCTGGCAGCATACAGAGCGAGCCGGACGCCGCTCTGACCTGCGTCTGCATAAAGCGTACCGGCAGGAGGCAAAGAAGGAGGCGCAGGACTGCCTGAAGCGGCAGAATCTGCTCGACAGGGCGGGCATCGCTCTGAATTTCTGCTCGCCGGAGAACGTGCAGGTCTGGTACAGCGCGTGGCAGCGGGAACTGGAGGACCATGAACTGCAGTCCCTTTTCTGGCGCTGGCAGCGCCGCTTCACCTCCCTGAAGGCGATGGACTGGATGCGGTACAGCGACGAACCATTCTGGTCAGTGATGAATGAGATCCGTTTCATCGTCAGCGAGACACCGGAGAGTGTCCGGGAGGCTGAGCGCTGGATGGTGCCGAACAAGCTCCGGGATCAGCGGGCGGTCTTGTGAGTGCGCAATGAAATGTTTACTGGCGCTGGGTTATCACCAACATAAGATCTGGCAATGACAAACATACATAGCCTGATTTTACGGCGATGAGATTACCGAACCACGGATAGGGATATACAAATAGCTGTAGCTGCCTGTTAACTGTATATCGCAGAGAAAAAAGCACCGCTAAACTACTGCGGTGCTTTTACAAGGAACAGCACTATTTACCGCTGGCGTCTGCACCCGCTTTAAGTTCAGCAGCTGCATCTAATACACTCTTTTTGATGAATTGCTCTGGCGTTTCATTAACGGTATTTGCTGCTTTGTTAACCACTTCCCTCTGATTCACACCGAAGGAGATTTTAAGCGGCTTTCCCGGTGTAGTTGGCTTATTCTTAGGCTCAGGCATCGGACGCCCCCTCATTGACCTTTCTTGCGCGTTCAAGTGTTGTTTTCTTTACAAATTTGTTCGTCGTTACAGGTTGTCCGGTCACTGTGGTAATAACATCACGCGCCTGATCAATCAGTTTTACTTCTTCTGGCGTGAAAGCAACACGTTGCTTTCTTGCCATCCTGAATTGTTCGCCCATCTCTCTCTCCTGTGGCGTTGAAGGGGAAGCTTTCTATTGAGGCTCATAAGTCGATATTCAAGTAGAGAGCAAAACTTTAGCGACACAACAGGCTATACACCTGTGTCAGGAAAGCTTTGTTGAAGCAACAAAATCACAGAACGCAGATCGGGCTGAAATGCATCAAACTGGTTCGATAAGCTCAGCGCCCTGATTTCGTACGTTACCGACAGCACGACTGACCTGGTGCCACGTGAAGGCATCAGCAGGCAGACTATCCTCATGCGCAATCTCTTCAGCCTCTTTGCCGCTTGTGTCCTGACTCATCCATGCCAGTGCGGCATCCGGCGTCAGAACCAGCGGACGGCGATCGTGAATATCAACCAGCCCCTCGTCTGACGCAGCAGTCACTATCAGAAAACCCTCGTTCTCATCACCACGCTCGAAAGGCGTGCTGCCGATTGCCGCGAAGAACAGCGGCTGGCCATCCCTGCTGTGAATGAAATATGGCTGTTTCTCCTTGCCGTTTCGCTTCCATTCGTACCAGCCGTCGGCAAACACAATGGCCCGACCATGCTGCCAGAGTGATTTGAACATGCGGCTGCCCGCTGCCGTCTCGACGCGCGCATTGATGAGCGGCTGTTTATCCCACCACCCCGGCGCATACCCCCAGTGGACCGGATCGAGGTGCAGCGTGCCGTCGCGTTCGCTCAGCAGCAGAACCCGCGTTCCGGGGGCCACGTTGTACCGCTTCAGCGGTTCCGGTTCGAAGGGAATATCGCGCTGCGCCGATTCGGGTAAAAGCGCCAGATAGTCTTCTCGCGTGTTGAACTGGGCAAAGCGTCCGCACATACATCCTCCGGTAAACAGGCTTTACCGTAAGCATAGTCGGCAGAAAGGACTGCATCTGCGGTGCCGCCCTTTCTGCTTACGTTGACCCTGGTTGATTTTGACCAGCTGCTTCGCACCAGCCAGTCTCCGCCGGACCCCGGCGGGGTCCGTGCCTCCCGGCAACGGTCTGATGGCAACACCCGACACCATGCAGCCGGCGCTGCCGGCAGCGTTCACCACGCCGGTGTGACCGGCGCTTTGAGGACGCCACGCCGTTCCGTCGTGTCGGGCTGTGCCATGTTCATTCGGGCGTAGTGATGCCTCCCGGTTCTTTCACCGCCCAGGAATCTGGCACACGGTCGGTGCCCGCAAGGGCCGCTTCGCTGAACGCCTGCGCCCGGTCCCTGCGGGCTGCGGCCTTGTCGTTCTCCCCTGCATGCACCTCTGACCCGTGTGCGGTTCCTGTTTGTGCGGCGAAGGAACTCGTAGAGACATCACACAACCACCGGAGGAAAACCAACATGTCACAGCAAAACGTCAACACCGCAGCAAAAGAATCTGCAGAAACATCACTCTCAACTGACCAGGTCCTGGACCTGTACGACTGGCTGACCGCACGGGATAACCTGATCCGTCCGGCAGACTTTATCCCGCCTGCAGGGAGCGCTGAGGTGGTCGCGTATGACGATTACGGCCCTGATTACTGTCAGGTCTGGCTCCTGAACGGATGGCCGGTGGCGGCAGCGGCACCGATGGATGGCTTTTTCTGCCAGCTGGCCACGGAGGTGCTGTAATGTCTCAGCTCTCCATTTTTGACGTGGTCACCAGTGAACCCGTAGCCGTGCCTGAACCGGTTAACTCTGTCGTCATGCCCGCGCCGGTGCTCCGGCGCGTCAGCGCAGACACTGCCCGCCGGGAGTTCATCCGGGAATTCAGATACACCGCGCCGTATCATCGCCGGTGGGATGTGTTCAGCGATTTCATCGCGCTGGCGGCCAGCGATCTGGATATGGCCAGAATCCACACAGCAGAGGCGAACGCGAACGCCGCACGAATTTATGCCCGTTACAAACCTGATGACATGGAAAAGCTGAAAAGTCTGTTTTTACTGCTGGTTGACGCGCTCACCGCGCAGTTTCAGGATTTTCTCGGGTCAGTATTTATGGAGCTGGAGCTGGGGTCCGGCGACATGGGGCAGTATTTCACGCCGTACCCGGTGTCGCAGCTGATGACCGGCATCCTGACAGGTGACATGCATGCGCAGCTGAAGACCTGCCCGTATATCACACTCAGTGAGCCAACGAGCGGAGCAGGGGGGATGATTATCGCGTATGCAGAGGCAATGCGTGACGCGGGGCTGAATCCCTCGGAGCAGCTGCTGGTCACCACCACGGATATCGATCCGGTTGCTGCAGACATGACGTTCATTCAGCTCTCCCTGCTGGGCATTCCGGCCATCGTGAATACCGGCAACACACTGAGTCTGCAGGTCAGCCGTACCCGGTGTACCCCGGTGTACTACATCAATGATTTTCCGAAGCGGGTACGTGAACACGAGCGTATTCAGGCCATGCTGAATTTCATCAGAAACATGGGATAACAGAAGCGGGCGAGGCCCGCTTTTTTTATGCAATCGGTGCCTGAAGGAGTGCCTTCAAATAAACAGCGTTTAAAAATGATGGCATGATATTTTTCTGATTGAGTGATTTATATGTACAGGGATTTTCAGAATCAAAATTCATGATTTTTGAAGAAGCTACGCTGGTTAATATTACCCTATCAATGCGATGTCAGCATGAGGCTTTGATAACTCTGAGGATTTATGTTAGGGGCAAATAATATGATGCAAAGGCTATGCTTCATAGCCTGAAGGCTAATGGATTGTATCTCTAGCTCAGGATGATTGTAATCGATGCTGGAAAGTATATAATTATTTCTTAATAATGGATTCTATAAGTTAAATTCGTCATGGATGAAGCAAAGTGAATAATAATTACGAAAGCGCCGAAATTCTTGCAAGCCGTCTACTGGATCTGGCCAACCCTGTAGATGACCAGGGAATAGTATATAATTTTGCTAAAGGATTTGCATCTTTCCCTGTAACTTTGTACTGGTTGGGATATGATTTTATTCATGCAGAGGACCGTAGCGCTAACCTGGATGACAAATTTAGATTTGCAAAGCTTATCAAAAGCGAGAAGAAGTTAAACGACTCTTTAAAACTGATTGTTGAAACAGTTGTCAGTATATTTATTTCAAAAATCGACATGGAAGCCATAGCGAATATGTCGATACCTGTAGCCAGCTCTTTCGCAGGAAAGCTAGCTTTTGCGAGGGTGAGTCAGGTTAGTCTTGGTAAACTCATAACATCACGTATTGTTGGATCAACAATTTCAGGCTGGGTGTTTGGCGGGTTACTAACAATAGGTGGCGAAGTTTCGAAAGCAATATATACATCTCGTGAGTTAAGAGATCGGAATCAGTCTTTGTATTACACATTAAAGAACATGGGCGACCTTGATCTGCTTTACTTTTTGGTACAAGAAAAGCTGGAACCTATTGAGGATGCATGTAAGCTTGCAGCTTACAACAGAGTAGAGTTTAATGCCGTTTGTAAATATTTTCTTGAAGGTCTCGACTATAATGCTCAATCTAATTAAAGCAATAATTTCAAAGGGAATACAGGCGATAGCAAGTGGGTTGGGCGGTGTCGCATTTTTTGTCGGGTTATATTACGCTTTCCTATCAGACGCACAGGAGAGATTTTGGATTGCGGGTATATGTTTAGCTATTGTTTGTATTTCCCTGGTTATAATTAGCTTCGCCATACACAAAATTTACGATGACAGATGAGTATGTAGATTATATGGCGGGTGTTTAATCCCGCCGGATATATTAGCTTTCATTCCAGACAGAATAACCTGACGTGCCGGCAATTTTATGGGACCATGCAATGGACTTGTATCTAAGCAATACTTCTTCATACGGTATTGCCTCTGGTTTATTCAGTGAGTGTGGATATGTTGCAGAGACAGATACAATACGTGCATCTCCAAGCTTAACTTCGTAGAACCGCTCTAACTGCCCGGCTGAGTTAGTTCTGTAAAAATCAAATGTAGCGTTGACGGATTCGTTAGAACTTATTGAGACGCCCAGGAGGGGGGAGGACTTATCGATTGGTTTGACAAAACATACAGGGTGATGTGCAATATTGCTTTCGTATATCATTGTATGATTCAAGCCTAATACCTGAATCTGATTTTCATGCCCAGTCTGATACCTGTTTCCTATAGAATCGACCGTTGAGCATCCAGAGGATAGTAACCCTTGACGATCTCCTTCTAAAGTTAAATAAATGATGTATGACATAATGTTGCTCCTTGCAAGGGTAATTGGTTTTAAAGCTTATATCATAATAAAATATAAAGGAAAAGTTAATGTTTGTGCAGGTGGATAAGGTAAGCCCTTAATTCAAATATATGTGGTGAGTATTTGGTTCGAAATTTTATACCGATACTTATGCGCCCTCAATCCTTTTTGCTAATGTCAGCTTCTTCATGAATTTGAAATAAGGATGTCGCGTTGCTCCGCCAGTATCCCGACACGCCCGGACAGTCGGGAGGGGGATCAGGTTCCGTACCCTCACTGTGGCCGGGTCGCCTCGCCGGCACCCGGTGGACTCATCAATGATTTTCCGAAGCGGGTACGTGAACACGAGCGTATCCATGCCATGCTGAATTTCATCAGGAACATGGGATACCCGTGCTGTCGTGCGTTATGTTCATTGTCCGCTACCGGTACGGGCATCGTGGACATCAGCACCACACTGTCCACCTCAACAACCAACGGCAGCATCATCACGCCACTGAAAGACCAGGCAAAAACCTTCCGGCTTACCATGAGCTACGAGAGCGGTCTTACCTGCAGGGGCTGGATGATGGTGTTAAGCCACCGTTCACCATCCGCGAGTGGATGACCACGCCGGCGTATGACAACAGCTGGCTGTTTATCTCCACCCAGGCACGTCACCGGAAAAGTGTGCGTCCGCTGATTTCCCTGTGGGTGTCGCTGGCCACGCTCATGCTGCAGTCGATGGGGGAAAACAGTGACCGCCGGGTGTGGTTCATTTTTGATGAAATTCCGAGTCTGCAGCGCATCCCGGAGTTTAACGAAACGCTGGCTGAAGGCCGTAAATTCGGCGGCTGTTTTGTCCTGGGCGTACAGAACATGGCGCAGCTGGTTCACGTCTACGGTCGCGAGCTGGCCAAAAGCATTTTTGACCTGCTGAACACGCGTATGTATGGCCGCTCTCCCAGTTCGGAGATGGCAAAACTGGTTGAGGAGGAGCTGGGGAACCAGCGCCGCAAGGAGATCCGCGAGCAGAACAGCTACGGTCTGGACCAGGTACGTGACGGTATCTCGCTTGGCAAGGATAAGGTGAATAACCCGGTCGTGGATTACGAGCAGATCATGCAGCTGCCGAACCTGAACTTCTATGTGCGCCTGCCGGGCGAATACCCGGTGGTGCGCCTGAAGCTGAAATTCCGTAAGCAGGCCAAACCGAATGTCGGGCTGATTGAGCGCAATATCCGCGATGCACTCAGCCCTGAGCTGGAAAAACTGGTGCTGAAAAACGAGCGCGCCAGTGTCGAAGCCGGCGTTACCTTCCCGACCGGTGATGAGCCACTGGAGCGCCGTGATGTCACTGCAGCAGAAAGCAGCGTCGCTCCGTCATCAACGATGCCTGCCCCTGCAACGTCGAGGACGCCGCTGGCAACTGCCGGCACGCCGCTAATGACGGCCGTAGAAAAACCGGCTCAGGCACATGAAGCCCCAGCCCCGACCGCTGTAACCCAGCCGGCACAACCTGTCCGGCCACAACAAACCCCGCCACCTGAAAAGCCTGTTTCCCCGTCGCGGCCACTGGCCGGCGCGGCGCGGCTGTCCGCGTCTGATACCGCCAGTCTGGATGCACTCGACCGGCTCAAAAAGTCCCGACGCAGGGTTCAGACCGAAGGCAGTGATGAAACCGACACCGCCGCCACCGATGGCGGTGAATCCCTGAATCTGGAGATGGACGTGACCGAACTGGCAGACGGCGGGCTGCAGCTGACCACGGCTGGTACAGACCGGGCGGAAGACAACGTACCGGAGCATCACCGCGCCAGCCGGCGCATGGCTCAGGAAGAAGAAAACATTCTGCGTCACCGGGAGCACGACGATCCGGGGTATGACGCTGACTACGCACGCCACTACGACGACGGAGAACTCGAAAGATGATGTCAGTCGCACCGGTGGCCTCGGCCGGCACAGCCGCAGGCTACTACAGCAATGCCGATAACTACTATTTTCTGGGCAGCCTGCAGAGCCTGTGGCTCGGTGAAGGTGCCCGTGAGCTGGGGCTTGAAGGCAATGTCCGCGGGGACGATCTCACCGCGGTACTGGAGGGCCGTCTGCCGGACGGCTCCCGTCTCGGTAAGGAGATAAACGGGATTCACGTTCACCGTCCGGGACACGACCTGACCTTTTCTGCACCCAAAAGCGTGTCCATTCTGGCGCTGATTGGCGGTGACAAAGACATGCTGGAAGCGCATAACCATGCGGTGCGTGTTGCGGCCGGCTATGTGGAAAAACTTATCTCCGCACGCGACACAAAAGACGGCGTCACCTCAATTGTGCCGACCGGCAAAATGGTGGGGGCGGCATACACGCATGACACGTCGCGCAACCTTGACCCTCTGGTGCACACGCACCTGCTGATCGCCAACATGACGGAGCTGAACGGTAAATGGAAGGCGCTGGCCACCGATTACATTCATAACGCCGGCTTTATCGAGACGGTGATGAAAATGCAGGTCACGCTCGGCAAAATCTATCGCGGCGCACTGCAGGAGCGTGTGGAGTCCCTCGGTCATGAAGTGGAAACTGTCGGTAAACACGGCATGTGGGAAATCAAAGGTGTGCCGGAAGAGGTCCGGGATTCGTATTCCTCACGCGGTCATGAGATTCAGGCTGCCGTTGGCGCTGACGCCACGCTGCGCAGCCGTGATGTGGCCGCAAAAGATACCCGGCGCGCCAAAGTCGATCCCTCCCGCCTGCGGCTCATGGAGCGCTGGCAGAGACAGATGAAAGAGCAGGGCTTCGACCTGAAAGGGTATATGGAAAGCGTCACCCCCCGCGATGATCGCGAAACGCGTTATCCGGAGCCGGTGCCGACAGCGCCAGGCGAAAACAACCGGCCTGGCATCACAAGGGAACACGGGAACCTCCCCGACGCTGCTGCCCGACCGGAGCAGACACCGGACACGCCTGCTACGCCCCGCAGCGATCGTGAAATGCGTAGCCCTGAGCCGTCACCGGCAACGCCGGGCACCCACAACCGGCACGACATCACCCCGTCAAACGATAAACAGCCTGAGCCTGCCGGCCGGCCGGTGCCGGAACCACATGCTCCCGTTGCGGGGAAGCCCGCCCCGGCATTACGTCAGGAAGTGCTGGACGCCGTAAAAATGGCCGTGTCGCAACTCAGTGACAGCAAAACCCGCTTCACCTGGGGGGAGCTGATGCTCACCACCACCGAGTTCAGCGACAAGCTTCCGGATATGAAAGAAGTGAAGCAGGCCATTGATGCTTCGCTCAGGGAGGGGCTGATTATCCCGCTGGACAGTGAAAAAGGCGTGTTCACATCCCGTATTCACCTGCTCGATGAGCTGTCCATCCAGGCGCTGAGTCAGGAGCACATCAGGACGGGCAGCGTGGTGAGCTTTACCCGGCCAGAGCAGTACGCCCCGGCCTCGCTTGAGGTGGTCGAGAAAGACAGCCTGGTGCTGATGAATGCACCCGGCGGTGTTGCCGGTACGGGGCGCAGGGGGCCAGCAGTGACTATGTCATCTCTCTCGAAGGCACTGACGATGGTCGCCGCAATCTGGCCACGCAGCGCGCGTTCTATATCTCCACCTCGCGTGCTAAAGAGCATGTGCAAATCTATACCGACGGCAAGGACAAATGGATACAGCGGGTTAAACGAGGGGAGTACGAAGACAAGACCGCGCACGACGCGCTGAAGCCGGAAACCGAACGTAAACAGGCGAAGGCAATCTGGGCGATGGGCCAGCCGGTGAGTAAAACCGCCATTGGCCGGGCGTGGTCCCGTCATCAGGACATGGGCAGCAGTAACCTGACGGCGCGTATCATTCCGGCCACGCGGCGTTTCCCGGAGCCGGCACTGGCGCTGCCGGTATATGACAACAACGGGAAAAGCGCGGGTCTGGCGCTCGTTTCCCTGGTGGCCAGTGAGGCGGGCCGGCTGACCCAGGGGGATGTGCGTATGGTGGCGACACAGGGCGCACGCGGTGCCGTGCTGCAGCGCAGCCAGACCGGCCACACGCATGTGGTGAAAGACATGGCTGAAGCGCTGCGTGTGGCACGGGACCACCCGAAAGATGGCGTGCTGTGGCAGACCGGCGAGCAGGACGTCTCCGGACACCTGATGAAAGTCTCTAAGGGTACCGACCAGCTGGCAGAGCAGCTCCGGGCGCAGGCCATTATTCAGGAGGTACCGGAAATCCGGGTGCCGGCAGACGTACAGAAGGAGGCCGAAAACGCCGTGGCGCAGAAAGCGCAGGACGCGCTGCAGCAGGAGCGTGAACGCGAGCAGGCAGATGCCGGCCGGATTATCCGTGACGCGCAGGCACAGCCGGATGCAGCAAAACAGCGCGAAGAGGGACTGAGCAGCGCTGTGGACGCCGTATCCCGTGATAGGGCTGAACGGATACCGGAGAAAATCAGGCTACCTGATGACCCGGAAATCACCCGAAACCAGCACGAACAACATCGCGCCAGACAGGTGCAGCATGACCTGGCGGCGCAGCAGGAAAACATTCGCCTGCCGGATACCGGCGAGCGCGGTCGTGCCATTGAGCGCGACGAACCCACCCCCGTACAACACATCCAGAAAGAACGTTAATTACAGGATTCGAGACATGCTGATTAAAACTGTTATTGCCACCGTAGTTACAACATACATTGGGTTTTCTTCGTTTGCCCTCGCTGCATCACCGGCGCCGGTATTCACGGCTGAGCAGGAAGCCCGGATAGGCGAGCTGGCCGGGGCGTACCTGCTTGAGCACCCGGAAATCCTTGTGCAGGTGAGCCAGAAGCTGCAGGCGCAGCAGACCGCCCGTCAGCAGATGGGCTATGCCCTGAACGTCATAGAACATCAGGAGGCGCTGCTCAACGATCCCGATACGCCGGTGACGGGACCGAAGGAGGCGAGTGTGGCCGTCATTGAATTCTTTGATTACCAGTGTGTGTTCTGCAGCCGGCTGGCACCGGCAATGGAAGACGTCATGAAAGCCAGCCCCGAAACCCGGTTTGTCTTTAAAGAGTGGCCCATCTTTGCGCAGCGCTGGGAGAATTCAGAGAAGGCAGCGGAACGGGGCGTGGCCATCTGGAAAGAAAAGGGCGCTGAAGCGTACCTGACGTATCACAACGGCATCTACCACACCGGCCATCATGAAGGCGAACTGACAGAGCAGGATATTGCCACGGCCAGCGCGGCAGCAGGGTACACCGCTGACAAACATCCGGATGTGAAAGAGGTACTGGAAAGAACTAAAACGCTGGCCCAGGCACTGGGGCTTACCGGTACGCCGGGGCTGATTGTGATGCCGGTTAAAAACGCCACGCCGGAAAAAATCACGGTGTTCCCCGGACTGGCCACCGCGGAGCAGATCCTCTCGGCTGTCGAGAAAGCCCGTCACTGACCGGCACGGGAAGCGTACTTACCCGCCAGAAAGTACGCTTCTAGATTAATGCGTCGCATACGTTTTTACTGTGACTTATCCCATATTTGATCATGGTATTAGATCATTTTGGGTAGAAAACCAGACGGTATTTGGGTAGACTCACAGCGTTACTAAAGGCCTTGTGGTGGGGTTTTTTAGTAATTAAACGATATATTTATTACTTAAGTGAAATCGGTTTCGTACCGATATGTAAGTGTCTTGTGGTGGGATGCAAACGAACACTTGAGTAAGCAGTATTTAATCGTGCCTGTATATGCGAGCGGGTAGCGATAACGGACTGAAGGATGGGGCGTATCCATAAACGCTCAGGAGATGGTTACAGCAGAAATGCCGAAACCAGAATGCAAAAACCCCCTGAAATCTGTGTCAACTTGGCGGAAGATCAGATATTCAGGGGGCCGTAAAGCAGGCTCGGTGCCTGTGAAGGATTATAACGCATGCATTTCATAAAACAACACCCGGCCGCCATAAGAAAAGGCCGGCGTGAATGAGATTCTGAATCTTCGCGTCGATCGACGTCACCGTGGTACCCACTCCACGGTCTGCAAATGCCCTTATCCGGAGTACATCCGTCCGGTTTACCATAAACAGCTTGCCGGTGAGCATGGCCGTGCGCTGCGCAACCTTCAGTACCGGGATAAAACAACCGGTAAAATGGTCCTGCGCCGGCGCGTATCTGCCGATCCGATATTCACGTTCCTGCGTGCCCTGAACGGGCGCAAAAGACAGTTATCCCGGACTCGTCAGGATTTACTCGATGCCCTGTATGTCCTGTTCATCAATAAGGTGGATCTGGCCACGTCTATCGTGACCACTAACCTGTCCAAAATGGCCGAAGAACTCAGCCCCCGGGACAGTGACGGCAAAGTCATCCATGATAAGGCGATGACTGTGCACCGTATATCCCGCCTGGTTAAGGATCTGATTGCATGGGGCTTCCTGGAAGCACCTGAAAGCGAGTGGGATGCGGTGAACGGCTGCCGTTTCCCCAAGCATGTCATCCTCACGGATATGAGCTGGAGGCTGACCGGCGTAGATATGGACAAACTACGGACACAACGGGAAATGCGGCAGCAGTCTGTTGCTGCCGGCATACTGGCGCCCGGAGAGGACATCAGCGACAGGTCTCTGCGGCGCCGCTGGTATGAGAACATGCGTGTCCAGACGCTCATTAAACGTCGTTCCCGTGCCGTTGAAGAGAAAATGAAGCGTAAACTCCAGGAGCTGCCTTTCGATGAGCGTAAGCGTCAGGTCTCTGAACGCATGTTCCGCACGCTGAAGGATAACATCCTCGATTACACCCCGGCAGAGTTCGAAAAACTCGTCTGGAAGCAGCTCTATCAGATGGAGCTGGTGTACCTCGATCCCCCGACCTCTCACAGGGCGCATTAACGCCTGCTTTTTAACCTCCGCTTGACTGCGGAGGCTTCCCCACGTCCCTGCCCTGTCACCGTTCAAAAATCACACGCATCCGCACCCTCACCGCGTACAGCTAGCGATAAATCCGCACCTTTATCGCGTTACTTGTGCGTTATTAACATTAATCCGCAAACGGGCAAAGGCCGTTATCTGCAACAGGGTCAGAGTTACCCGCAAAATAATCTTTCCTTCGGAAAACAAAATATTCTGTATATATACATACCTGTTCACTGCCTTAAATCTGTGGATAACGGGGATTAAAAGGACTTCGCTTGCAGCGGCTGTGCCACGCCGCTCAGTCTGTGGATAGCTCCCGTCGCTTCGCAACGGGCACAAGGCCGGAGAGCACACGTAACAACAGCGGAAGCCGACAGCACCGTGCACGCCTGACCCACTAAAAAGCCGCGCCGCCCCCGGCCGAAGGCCGGGAACACCACCGCTTTATAATGGATGTTGTAACTAGCAATCATGTCGCTTCAGCAGTTATCGCTGTGGCAATGAAGAACACGCCCGTAAGCGGCCCTCACGGCCCGCATAACGCGGAGATACGCCCCTGCGGCGGCTACGCCTTGCCGGGACCACTCCGACGGCGTACAGCGGCTGTTTTGACGCTGAAAGCAGGTAAGGCTCAGCAGGAAGGGGGGCGGAAGGGTAAAATCTGTCAAACCGGGGCGGCAGAGCCGCGTTACGGCGACCCTTACCGGTGATGTCATACAGACGTGTGGCTGTCGCCTTTATGCCCTGCGGGCATTATCACCCCGCAGGCTAACGTCCCCGCTGCGGACAAGTTGAGCGAGCTTGTGACGGAACGCGACACTGAATACCTGGCATGTCGCCAGCTGTTCGCAGGCCTCATCGAGCAGCCAGACAGGCATGGGATCGTTCCGGTTTTCAAACCAGTATTGGGGTTTGGGGAGCAATGGAACCAAAAACCAACGTAAGCCCGACTAGCTCCGTTCAGAGCCCTCTTCCCAGGCATCCGACTCGATAAAACCATTGCGCAACTTGACCACCCATTGGCGCCGTTATTGACCAGCCGGCTGCATTCTTGACCAGTTATTTGCATTCGGAGTGACCAGGAGGGGGGCAATAGAGAAAACGGAAAAAATCGTACGCTAAGGCCAAGCGTGTTTTGCTAATGAACTGTGCTAGCAGACAAAACCAGCGGCTAGCACAACATCGATTACTTGCATTGCGACACCCAGTACGAATTGCACGGTACTCCAGTCGTTTTGGGCAGCTATAAAATCGAATTTCGTTATCGAAGTTCGATTATTATGGATTAATCTGTGGAAAATCAGGTAGGCCAACGCATGACTAATACCTCCACCGATGACCGCAGCCCATGGTCGGTTTTTCTTATTTTTCTACGACTTGGATTGACCTCCTTCGGCGGCCCCATCGTGCACTTAGGCTATTTCCGTGACGAGTTCGTCACACGACGGCGCTGGTTGTCTGAACGCAGCTATGCTGATTTAGTGGCGCTGTGCCAATTTCTTCCAGGCCCAGCAAGCAGCCAGGTCGGCATAGCGTTGGGGCTATCACGGGCTGGATATAGCGGGGCGCTGGCTGCTTGGACAGGCTTTACGCTGCCTTCGGCCGTAGCTTTAATCCTGTTCGCGCTGGGCATTTCCAACTATGGGGATTCCGTTTCGCCGGGCGCGTTGCATGGCCTAAAAGTGGTGGCCGTTGCCGTAGTCGCCCAAGCGGTATGGGGCATGGCGCGCAACCTGTGTACGGATGGGCTGAGAGTCACAATAATGGCGATTGCCGCCTGTGCTGTCCTGCTCGTACCGTCCGCGTGGGGGCAGGTTGGTGTGATTGTTGCCGCAGGCATCATAGGCCGACTATTGTTCAAGCCAGCACATACTGTTGAGCACGACCCACTACCTATCACGGTCAGTCACCGGGCCGGCGCACTTTGGCTATCGTTATTTTTTGCCCTGCTGATTGGCCTACCGATCTTGGCAAAATTGCTGCCAAGTCCAACGATGGTGGTAGTGGACGCCTTCTATCGTGTGGGGTCACTAGTGTTCGGTGGTGGCCACGTTGTGTTGCCGCTGCTGCAAGCCGAAGTGGTGTCCTCCGGCTGGGTCAGTAATGAATCCTTCCTCGCGGGGTACGGGGCGGCTCAAGCGGTGCCCGGCCCATTGTTCACATTCGCCGCGTTCCTTGGTGCTTCGATGAGCACCGCTCCCTCTGGCTGGGTCGGCGGTATTGTGTGCCTACTGGCTATCTTCGCACCCTCTTTTCTGCTGGTTGTGGGAGCCATGCCATTTTGGGAGCGCCTGCGTCGCAATACAGGCATGCAAGCCGCGCTGGCTGGGGTCAATGCGGCGGTGGTTGGCCTGCTGCTGGCCGCGTTCTATCACCCTGTATGGACTAGCGCCATATTTCAGCCGCAAGACTTTGTCTTGGCCCTGGTCGCCCTTGTCGCACTGATGTTCTGGAAGCTCCCGCCGTGGCTAGTTGTCGTCGGCAGCGGTGCAGCGGGTTGGCTGTTGAGTATCGCGCTGTGAGGCACGAAAAATGACAGATAAAGACCTGTACGGCGGGTTGATCCGCCTGCACATACTTCACCATGCAGCCGAGAAGCCCGTCTTCGGACTGGGAATCATCGAAGAACTGCAACGACACGGCTACGAGCTGAGCGCCGGGACGGTATACCCAATGCTGCACGGGCTGGAAAAGAAGGGCTATTTGACCTCACGCCACGAACGCACCGGGCGACGTGAACGGCGTGTCTATGAGATCACTGAGCAAGGCCAAGTTGCGCTGGTCGAGGCACGTGCAAAGGTTAAGGAACTGTTCGGCGAGTTGATCGAAGGTTGCTGAGTTTACGGCTTCAACTCGGCGTCAGGCGGTTCACTGGCACCGCGTCAGACTAGGGCCGCTTTCTGCATTTTCTGACGCCAAGGCGTCAATCTCTATGGCCTCAACCTGACAGGCCGAATGCTTAGCGTACGATTTTTTCCGATTTCTCTATCGACCCCAGGAGGATCTGAATTGATCTCTCCACCATGTGTACACTGCCTGACAGCGGAGTTCGTCGCGGTTTAATCTAGAAAGACTTGCCCTAGGGAGATCAGCACGGCTGGAAGAACTGACCCAAACGAGGCAGCAGGTCGCATTTGACGATATCTTCACTGTATACTTTATCGCTCAGCCATACCTCTTGAGCTACAGGAACACCAGCATGACTGTACTCCAAACGATCTACTGGCAGCCTACGCCGCCTTAGCGCTACGCCCCCTCGCAACATCTCGCTTCCGCTAGTTTCGCTCGCGGTCGCGTACTGCTGTATGCCCGGTTTTTACACCCAAGGCACACAGCCAAATAATCCTCACAACTTGAATTCGTATCGACGCGCTCGCCATCTGCCTGGTGTGCGTGTGGTGCATTGCCTTGGATATTCTGATGCTGCAATCGCTCAAACAAACGTGGTTTTCCAACGTCCGTGGAGACGTGCTCGCGGGGATCGTGGTCGCGCTCGCGCTGATCCCGGAGGCCATTGCTTTCTCTATCATTGCCGGCGTCGACCCCAAGGTCGGTCTCTACGCCTCCTTCTGTATCTGTGCTGTCATCGCCTTCGTCGGCGGTCGACCCGGCATGATCTCGGCAGCTACCGGTGCGATGGCACTGCTGATGGTCACCCTGGTAAAAGATCACGGGCTTCAGTATTTGCTGGCAGCCACCTTGCTCTGCGGGGCGCTTCAAATCCTCGCTGGATACCTGAAACTGGGCTCTCTGATGCGCTTTGTTTCGCGCTCGGTAGTCACAGGCTTTGTGAATGCATTGGCGATTCTGATTTTCATGGCGCAGTTACCTGAATTGACCAACGTGACCTGGCACGTTTACGCCATGACCGTAGTGGGCCTCGGAATAATCTATCTGTTTCCGTATGTACCGAAGATCGGCAAGCTGATTCCCTCGCCGCTGGTGTGCATCCTGGCCCTGACGGCCATTGCTATTTACCTCGGTCTGGATATCCGCACTGTGGGTGACATGGGCGAACTGCCGGACACGCTGCCGATTTTCCTGTGGCCTGAAGTCCCGCTGAACGTTGAAACTCTGCGCATCATCTTCCCGTACTCAGCCGCCTTGGCCGTAGTAGGTCTGCTTGAGTCCATGATGACCGCGACCATCGTCGACGATTTGACCGATACCACCAGCAACAAAAACCGTGAATGCAAGGGTCAAGGCATTGCCAACATCGCTGCCGGGATGCTCGGCGGTATGGCAGGCTGCGCCATGATCGGCCAGTCGATCATCAACGTGAAATCCGGTGGACGTACCCGTCTCTCCACATTGTGCGCGGGCATTTTCTTGCTGCTGATGGTCGTTTTCCTCGGCGAATGGCTCTCCAAGATCCCGATGGCTGCATTGGTTGCTGTGATGATCATGGTATCCATCGGCACCTTTAGCTGGGATTCCTTGCGCAATCTGAAAGAGCACCCACTGTCGACCAACCTCGTCATGGTCGCGACCGTTGTGGTGGTCGTGGCAACGCATAATCTGGCTTACGGCGTGTTGGTCGGCGTACTGCTGGCTTCGTTGTTCTTTGCGAACAAGGTCGGACATTACCTCGATATCAAGAGCAGTCTTGAAGAGACGGAGTCGCATCGGACTTACCGCGTGGTAGGCCAGGTGTTCTTCAGCTCGGCAGACAAGTTCACCGAAGTTTTTGACTTCAAGGAAGCGCTCAACAAGGTCACCATCGATCTGACACAGGCGCATTTCTGGGATATCACCGCCGTCGCCGCGCTGGATAAAGTGGTAATCAAGTTCCGTCGCGAGGGCGCCGAGGTTGAAGTGCTGGGTCTAAATGAGGCCAGCGCCACAATCGTTGACCGCTTTGGCGTGCATGACAAACCTGGCGCCATCGACAAGCTCATGAGCCACTAAGGAGATCGACAATGACCCACGTAATGGCATGTATTGATAACTCACAATCCTCATTGGCGGTCTGCGACTACGCAGCATGGGCGTCGCAGCGACTCAACGCGCCTCTTACCTTGCTTCACGTATTGGATGAAGAGAAATACCCAGCAGCAGCTGACCTAAGTGGAAATATTGGTCTCGGCAGTCGAGAGCATCTGCTGGAGGAGCTGGCTACATTGGATGCCCAACGCGCCAGACTCGCTCTGGAACAGGGCCAACACATGCTGGAAAAGGCCAGGGAGCGAACGGTCATTTCCGGCGCTGCGTTTCCTGAGCTGAAGCAGCGCCACGGACACTTGGTAGAAAGTCTGAGCGACCTTCAGGAGGATATTCGACTGTTGGTGATAGGAAGAGTGGGTGAAGACAACTCACGCAACGCGCACAGCCTTGGCAGCCAGATAGAAGCTGTAGTGCGAACAATTCACCGGCCTATCCTGATCACAGCCAACAGCTATAAAAAGCCCGAAAAGGTGATGCTCGCATTTGACGGCAGCTCCACAGCCTACAAAACCATCCAAATGTTTGCCGCCAGTTCGCTTTGCAAAGACTTGCCCATTCATCTTGTTACGGTCGGTGCAGATTCGGTGAGCAATCACGAGGCACTGGGAAAAGCACAAAGCATGCTTCTCTCGGCTGGCTTCCTAGTCCAAGCTGAAATCAGACAAGGTGAGGTGGAGTCGGCTCTGCACGATTATCAGACAGAGCACGGCATTGATCTGCTGGTCATGGGTGCCTATGGGCATTCACGCATCAGGCAGTTTTTGGTAGGAAGCACGACTACGACGATGCTTCGAACAGCCACCATGCCTGTATTGCTGCTGCGCTGAGATAACTCTCTAAGCCACAGTGTTTCTACTTATTGAGAAATGCTGTGGTCAATCCCATCTAAGCTATCTGACAACATAGCCCACTGAGTTCGACCTGCGCACCTAAATATCGTCGTCTGGATTACGCAGTGGCCGTAGCTCACCTCGGGCGACCTCTTCTGGTACCGCGAAGGAGTACCGTCCCAACATATTGATGTGCTCGAAGATCAGCGGCGACAAACGAGCCAGGTCTTCGTCCTGTACCGGGTAGCCGTGCTGCTTTAACCGCTCCACGGCAGCCGTCATGTAGAGGGTATTCCATAGCACAATGATATTTACCACCAGGCCCAGGGCACCGAGTTGATCCTCCTGGCCTTCTCGGTAGCGCTGGCGAAGCTCGCCTCGTTTGCCATGGAACACGGCGCGAGCCAGGCTGTGTCGGCCTTCGCCGCGATTCAGTTGGGTCAGGGTGGCGCGGCGCTTGGACTCATCATCAATGTAGGTCAACGTATGCAGGGTTTTCTCGATCCGTCCGAACTCTGCCAACGCCTGGGCCAGACGGGTCGGACGATCTCCCGTTTGTAGGGTGCGCATGATGCCTGTCGCCGGCACTCGGCCAAGTTTGAGTGAGCCAGCCAAACGCAACAGGTCATCCCAGTGCTCGGCGATCAGGTCGAGCTTGACTGACTGGCGAGCAAGTCCGTTGAGCTTGCCGTAATCCGCGTCCGGGCGGGTGCGCCAGAAGCGGGTACCGCCGACATCAGCCAGGCGCGGGCAGAAGTGATAACCGAGCAGACGGAATAACCCGAACACCACATCGCTGTAAGCACCGGTATCGGTCATGATTTGTGTGGGCTGCAATTCGGTCTGTTGTTCCAGCACAACCGCGAGCAATACTAGGCTGTCGCGCAGGGTGCCGGGCACCGTAATGGCGTTAAGACCGGAAAACTGGTCGGAGATCAGGTTGTACCAGGTGACGCCCCGGCCGGTACCGAAATACTTCGGGTTAGGGCCGGCATGTACGGTACGCACAGGTACGACAAAACGCATGCCATCGGCGGAGGCCACCTCGCCGCCGCCCCAGACCTGAGCCAGCTCCAGTTGACTCTGCGCAGCCACCAAAATGGCATTGGCTGCCGACAGGGTATCGTCACGGAGATAGTTCTGGCTCACCCAGGACATTCGGTCACGGCGCAGCGCTTGGTTGTCGTTGCGAGTCAAGGGCTCCAGGCCGGTGTTACAGGCTCCTCCCAAGAGCACTGCGCACAAACTCGTCACCAAGTTGTCGGCCCGCGCATTGCGTTCGGACACATGGGTGAAGGCTTCAGTGAAGCCGGTACGAGCGGCGATTTCTAACAGGATTTCCGGCAAATCGACACGCGGCATCAAGTCGGCCACGGCTGCACGCAGTTGCAGCAACGAGTTGGGCTCTTCCAGCTTCTCCAGCGCTCCGAGGGACAGCTCGGTTTTGCCCTCTGTATTCTCACTCAACTGGATCGCAGGATTGTCGGGCAGGCGAGCGGCGACTGCGTACCAAGTCGCATCCAGCTCGGCAGACAAGGCGTCCAAGGTGGTTTTGGCGTTCACAGTCAGGCCCAGTGAGCGACAGATGATCGGTCGCGCCGACAGCCATTCTGCACCATCGAGCAGACCGATACGCGGGTCGGCATAGCGCCAACTGGGTGCAACAAAGACATCGCGGCGGCGTAGGGCCGTGCGTAGTGCATCAAGCGTGCAGAAGACATAGGCGCCCATGTCGAGGGAGCCATCTTCGCGAGTGATGTGGTTCTGCCAAGCCTTGGCCACGATCTCCTGCGGCACGTCATCCTCCGGCTTCCTGCGAGGCAAGTTCAGTTGCAACCAGTCCAAACTAGCCGCCACACCCTTACCCGCCGGGCTGAAGCCGAAGCGAATATGTTTCAATAAGTCAGGAAGGAAACGGCGCACGCTGCGGTAGCGCTCCTCCAGAGCGAGGTAAAACACATCGTTGGCCGGACGGATCAACGCATTGACCTCTTCCAGGGCTTTCTCCAGCGTGACACGTGGCAGGTCGTTGAACAGCCGGGCACGGACATTGTCATCGCTGATCGAGCTATCCAGCACGACCTTGCACGCAGCGGCGAGCATTGCCGCCGAGCGATCCAGGTCTTTTAGACTACGCAACCGAGCCTTCTTGTCAGCCTTCTCTGCGTTGTTGAAGATATCACGCAGTAGCGCTTCCAGAACTTCCAGAGCATCGTCGTGCGCACTGGCTTCCAAGGAAACCGCGAATGCCACCAACGTCGCCAACCGGCGCGACGCCGGCAGTCGATTGATGGCCGTGACCTTCGCGGTGTTGGCAAAGCGAGCCAGGGCGGCAATGCGGCTGGGAGGGATATGCGCAGCTGCCGGTAAGGCGATACCCAACCCGCGTACATCATCCAGCCGACGCAGCGCCCGAACCAGTGCAGGGCCACTGACCATCACCGGGCCGGAGCGTAGTTGATCCAGTCGGGAACTACGGTTGCCTTCGGCCACCAGAAGCAAGTCTTGTAGGTGCTGTCTTTGCTCCTCGGTCACGCTGCGGCCCAAGGTGTACCAGAGGCGTTCTTCAACCCGGCTACGCAGTTGGGCAATGAAGCGCTCTAACTGGGAAATTCCGGGCAATAGGACTTTCTGTGTGAGCAGCCATGAGGTAGCTCGTTCGAACAGCACGCCAGGACGATCAGTACCAGTCCAGCAAAGGGCATACAGCCATCGGCTCAAACGAAAGCCGATGCCTGGGTCAGTAAAGTGGCGATAGCCATAGCGCTCTTGAATATCGGCCGCATGTATCCAGCGACGATGATCGCTATAACGTACAAGACAGTCAGGGTCGGCGATTGCCAATTGCCGACAAAGCACAAGCAGGACTTCCACCGGCACAGCCGTGGGTTTGTCCGGCAAAACACCGACGAAGCGAACGGTAGTCAGCAGAACGGCATAGCCCAAGCGGTTATGGTTGCCCCGTAGTACCTGGACGGCTTCACGGTCTTCATCGCTCAGGTGGAAGTAGCGCTCCAGTTCATCACGGCTGGGCGCATCGATGTAGCGACCAAAGCCGTCGCGTTGCTCCTGAGTCAGAAAACCAACCGGCATCGATCACAGTACCTCGGCGCAGAACACGGCGGGGGTGACAATCCGCGTGCGTTCGATATGTCCGCGCTGCAAGAGGCCTGCGCGTCGATCACCGGTTACTAGGTAGTCCGCATTGCCCGCCAAAGCCATGGCCAGCAGAAAAGAGTCATCCGGATCATCGGCTTCAACCTCAATGGTCAACCGCTCCAATACCACGGCGCGTTGCAGGTTATTGATCATGGCCCCCACTTTGGCAGGCTGAAGCTTGGGGTAACGACTGGCGCGACGAATTTCGTCGAGCTGTGCCCGTGAAGTCACCACCTCGAAGCGAGCTGAACGCCAGGCCCGATAGATCGCATCAGGAGACCCATGCGGTGAGATCAGCGCACTGAACAGAATGTTGGTATCCAATACAACCCGCATCAGCGCTTACGCGCCCAGTCGAGCGCTTCTTCAACCGCTTCGGTCAGTTCGGCCTCACTCAGATGGGCATTGGAAACCTTGGCCTGTTCGGCGCTCAGCTCCAGGATGTGTGCCCGCACCGCTTCTTCGATGAAGCGCGACAGGTCGCCCTTACGGCCACCGCCTTGGCTGGCCAGAAACATGCGAAGCGATTGGTCGGTGTCGGTGGAGACGGCGACGTTCCAGCGAGTGGTATTCATGACTTTTTCCAATGTTAGGTGTTTATGTGTTTATACACTCGATCCTCACTGCGCCGCAACGGTTCGATAAAACCCTCGTTTTATAGAACTTTAACGGAAGACCTGCCCTGTCGTTTTCAGAAGGCGCCTGCGCCCGACCGGCTGGCCGAGCGGGCGCGGGGGCAGTCGCCGCTTGAGGCCGCCGTTGACCGCTATTCGCGGGCCTATCAGTCGATCGACCAGCACCGGCGCGAGGGCTTGCCGGTCCTCGACATGCAGCGGCAGGAAATAGGCGATGCCGGCCGGCAGCTCGACCAGGTGCAGGGCGGCATGAAAGATTTGCTGCGCTCGACGTTGCAAAACGACCCGGCGACGGTGCGCGCCATGACCGAGCTTTCCGGCCGGGAGCGTGTCGCGCAGGTTATCGACGGGATGAAGCGCGAAAACGCGGCGCTGCAAGACCCGAATATCAGGGCCGAGCGGTTCGTTGAACGCTGGCAGGAGCTACAGGGCCAGCGCCGGGAGCTTCGCGGCTGGCAGCACGACGATGCCCGCGCCAAGGTCGAAAGCCAGATGAACGGCATGACCAAGAGCCTTGAGCGTGACCCGCAGGTAGATTCCATCCTGCGCAATCGCCGTCAGGAACTCGGAATCGGGCAGCAGCAGCGCCGGGGGCAGAGCATCGCCCACGAGCTGCAAGAGGAAATGTCACGCAGCCGGCAACTTAGCCGGGGCATCGGTTTGGGAAGGTAGGCACGGAGAATATGGCGGAGCTGGACGACGACAGGGAAGGAATCGAGCCGGAAGCACTGGACGAGGACGCCGGCGACCCGGCCGCCGCGTTCGACGCGCTCCGGCGCACGATCGAGACGCAGGGCGCGCAGATCGGCGCGGAAATGACCGTGATGCGGCGCGGGCTGGAAGCGGCTTTCGACCAGCTCGAAAAGATCGAGCCGGCGCAGGACTACAAGCCCCAGCTCGCCCAGCTCGTGCAGGCGCTCGACAATGTTGCGGAGCGGCTGCACGGCGTAGAGCAATCGCCTATTCTCCGGCAGGGTGCGACACACTATGCGGCGCTCCTCGAGCGCAGCGGCGAGGCCCTGATACGCACCGCCGCGCAGCAGCTCGAGCGGCAGGCGTCCGACCTCGAGCGCGCCGGCCGGAACCTCGCCGCTCATACGAAAAGCGCCTACGACCGGAAAAGTCAGGATTTCCGCATATGGATGGCCGGCCTTGTCGGGCTGTTCGTCGGCATATTCCTGATTTTGCTGTTGCCGCGTTTCCTGCCCTTCTCGGCCGACACCCATGTTGCGGCGACCGTCATAGGTCAGGACCGATGGAACGCCGGCGTCACCATGATGCGGGTGGCCGATCCCCGAAGCTGGCGCGGCGTGGCCGATTCCTCGCAGCTCGTGCGCGACAATGCCGAGGCGATCGGGCAATGCGCCGAGGCCGCGCGCACGGCCGGTTCAGATCAGCAATGCACCATCACCGTGAAAGCGCCGGCAGCACCGGCGCAGTAGGGTTGTGGGGGGACACCAGTTATTTCGGGAGGTTTTCTTCCGCCTCAACAGGTCCGGCGGCCATCGCGACGAGGCGCGCCGCGATACGCTTGCGCAGTTGCTCGGGGAGCGGGCGCGACGACAGCGCCTCGTGAATCCACAGCCCATCGGCGGCAAGGCGCGAAATGAACCTGTCCAACTCGGCAGCGTCGTTTCCAATCGGCGCAGGAGGTGCCCAGCGGTCGATGACCTGTTGCCACAGATCGCCAAGCTGCCGATTGTCGGAGCTTTCCAGCATGAGCAGTAGTTCGACCCGCCGGGCAGCTCTTGCGCAGGTGTTGATGTAGGCGGCGTGTCGTTCGGCGTCTGTCGCCCTGTCCGAGGTGTTGCCGGCGCTCGCTTCCAGCTCCTGTTCCCATGAGCGAGTCAGATGCTCATGGGTGGCGAGGATCAGGGCTTCGCGCGACGGGAAATGATACAGAAGGCCGGCGCGTGTCATGCCGGTTTCGAGCGCTACGGCGTCGAGGGTGACGGCGGTGAGGCCGTCACGCTCGATGATGCTCACAATGGCTTCAAGCACTTCGAGGCGCTTGCTGGCTCTCGCCATGTCGGCTTCCTTAGTGTTGTGTGGGATAGGCTGACGATTGCGAGCCGGGACCGTAGCGCCGCAACAGGATGCCGGTGATCAGGGCACCCACGGCCAGAACACCCGCCGCCACGTACATGACGACCGTATAGGCGTGGTCGAATGCGATTCCTGCCGCTTGACGCACGACAACACCATCGGCCCCCGCCTCGTTGGCAAAGACCAGCGCCGACGCCATGCTGTCGCGGGCCGCTTCCGAGGTTCCGGCGGGGAACACGACGTTGACCGTATAGAGGTAGGCCAAAAGACTTCCGAGAATTGTGACAGCGAACAGACTGCCAAACTCGTAGGACACTTCCTCGACCGACGACGCCATGCCGGCGCGATGCACAGGCACATTGCCCACAATAGCCGTTGATGCCACCGACATTGTTGCACCTACGCCGGCACCGGTCAGCGCCAGACCGGCGATCAGCCAGCCAAGGCCATGAGTGATGCCCCATGTCGCAAGCAGGACCGCCAGCGATCCCGCCGCAAGCCCGCCAGCTATAAGGATACGTAGGCCAATACGATGCAGGAATGCACCACCGAGCAGCGCAGTCGGCAATGATCCGAGCGCCGCCGCCGAAACCAGCATCCCGGCTTCCAGCGGCGTGAAGCCCGCAACGAGCTGGAAGCGTTGCGTCGTAGCAAGCTCAACACCGCCGATGGCGAACAGGGAGAACGCGGCCGCTAGAACGCCCGATGTGAACGCGGCATTGCGGAAGATCGAGAAGTCGAGCAGCGGGAACGGCAGGCGCAGTTGCCGGCGGACGAACAGCGCTCCGGCGAGGATGGCAACCAGCAGCGAAATAGCGGGGACGGCCCACGACTGCCCGGCATGGGCAGATTCCTTGATCGCGATCACAAAAGCCGACAGCGCCACCAATGCCTGAAACGACGACACCACGTCCCAAGGCTTGGTCGCATCGCCGGCCACCTTCGGCGCAACGATCAGCGCCGAAATGAAGGCAGCGACCACTACCGGCACATTGATGAGGAACACCGACCCCCACCAGAAATGGCCGAGCAGAAAACCGCCGATGATCGGTCCGAGCGCAGCGCCGACGACCGACAACGACCCCCAGATCGCAATGGCGATGTTGCGTTCCCGGTCATCCTCGAAGGTGACGCGGATGAGGGCGAGTGTCGCGGGCATCATCGCCGCCGCGCCGACCGCCAGAAAGGCCCGCGCCCCGATCAGGATTTCCGCTGTAGGCGAATAGGCCGCCACAATCGACGCGACACCGAACAGCACGAGGCCGATGAGGAACATGCGCCGGTGACCGATCCTGTCACCCAGCGTCCCGGTGCCGAGCAGCAGGCCGGCCATGACGAGGGGGTATGCGTTGATGATCCACAACCCTTGCGTTGCCGTCGCGCCAAGCTCGCGCGTCAGGGTAGGCAGGGCCGTGTAGAGGACCGAATTGTCCAGAACGATAAGCAGGAGACCGGCGGCGACGGTCACCAGAAGAACCCAGCGGTTCGAGTGGGCGGCAGGCATGATAGCACCATTCAGTGAGAGTAGCCAAACTTTACAGAAAAGTTAGTAAAGTATCAAGCGCCTGCCCGTGAGGAACTTCAGACAATGGCCGACAGCGGGGCTTCGCATTCCGGGGCGCGATCAATTTGTCGCGAAATTCCTGATTTTTGCGACAAAATCGCCGTGTCGTTTTCAGAAGGCGACTGCACCAGTTCACTGGGCTGGCCGCCGTGTGTGCATAGAACTTCTGACCGGGAACGGTCAGAAGTTCTATGCACGAAGCGCCGCGAGAGATCGGAATTGCTCAGAACTCTTGTGCACGGCGCGACAAAGCCGGAACCGCCGAAAATTCCGGCGATCAACCGGCAAGCTGCTTGATGCGCTCGGCCAGGCGGCCGAAAGCCTCGTTCACGTATTCCAGCACCTTGGGTTCTGCGCCCTGCGTGCGCAGCGAGTCTTTGAAGGCTTCCAGGTCGGACAGCCATTGCCGATGCAGGCGGCCCAGCTCGTCGAGCTGAGGCCGGAAGTCTTGGAGACTGCCGCTCGCACGAAACGCCTAGTAGCCACGCTCAAGCGTGGCCGCCGTGGTCAGCAGTTGCGCGCCCATTTGCTTGTGCTGTTCGGAGAACTCGGCCATGCCGTCATAGGGCCGCGAAGCCTTGCGGCGCTCGGCTTCGGATGCCTCTTCCATGATGCGGGCGTAGCGGTAGAACCCTGGGAACTCGCGGGACAGCGCCATGAGCTGCTGATCGGATGTGCCGACCCAAATCCTGTGCAGGTCAGGCCCGTACCCCATCATGCGATTGATGATGGCATGGGCCTCGCTGACACCCTGGGCGGCAAGCTGCTGCATGTGTTGGTCGATCTTCGCGGCCAGTCGGCGGAATTCGTTCATGCTCATGTCCGTCACAAAAGGCGCGTTGATTGCCCTTGCGCCGTGAGAAGTGCCACCGCCTTCTTATCGAAGGAAACGAAGGTTTCCCCGCCAAGCCAGTTGCCTTCGTAGGCAATGACGCCATCGGCAAAGTCTCCGCCCGCGTCGAGCACCAGCAAGCCAGCCTCCACGGCAGGCCGGTTCACTTCCACATTCGCGGCGGCCAGTAGTGCCCGGATCGCGCTGGCCGCGTCGGCTTGCTGGAAGCCGTAGACACGCAGCAGCACCCAAACAAATTCGCATAGGCACGGCAGCGCGACCGCGATCAACTCGGCGTCGGTCAAGACTGCGGCGGCAACGTCCGCTTGTGCGGGATCGTCACGCACAACCGCACGCACAAGGACGTTGGTATCGACTGCGACCTTCATTGCTTACCTGCCCAGCCTTGCGCCGCCGCCTCGTTGATTTCTTCGATGGTGGCAACCTTCTGCGTCTTGCCCGCGAGCAGGCCGACAAAGTTGGCTATCGTCCCTGCGGGCCGTGCCGCCTTGAGCACGCCCCGACCGTCTGGCAACAAGTCCAGCTCGATCTTGTCGCCTGGCCTGATGCCGAGGTGTTGCAGTACGTCCTTCCGAAACGTCACTTGTCCCCGTGCGGTAACGGTCAATGTGGTCATGGTGGTTTGCCCTCGCAATCAAGGTTGATGCTTCACATAGTAATGCAAAAATGCCTTACCGTCAATGTCCGTCAAACGATCATTAGTCGGCCATGCCGGACACTGTCCAGCAAAGTTATTGCACAACGGGTTGTCGGACATTAAGATAGGCGGACGGAATGACGGACAAGAGAGGCGGCAAATGGCACTGATCGGCTATGCGCGGGTATCGACGGCGGAACAGGACACCGCCTTGCAGACGGATGCGCTACGCAAGGCAGGCTGCGAGCGCGTTTTCGAGGACACGGCTTCCGGGGCCAAGGCCGACCGCCCCGGCTTGGCTGATGCGCTGGCCTACCTGCGCGACGGCGACGTGCTGGCCGTCTGGCGGCTGGATCGGCTCGGGCGCTCTATGCCGCACCTAATCGAAACGATAGGCGCGCTGGAAGCGCGAGGCGTCGGCTTCCGTTCTCTGACGGAAGCCATCGACACCACCACGCCAGGCGGGCGGCTCATCTTCCACGTGTTCGGCGCGCTGGGCCAGTTCGAGCGCGACTTGATCCGCGAGCGCACCAAGGCCGGGTTGACTGCCGCCGCCGCTCGTGGGAGGAAGGGCGGGCGAAAGCCGGTTGTCACCGCCGACAAGTTGCAGCGAGCGCGGGAGCACATCGCCAACGGGCTTAATGTCCGAGAGGCCGCTACACGGCTCAAGGTGAGCAAGACGGCCCTGTACACCGCGCTGCAATCCACCAGTGCAGCCGACTCCTGATATTCCGTGCAGTCGTCTTCTGAAAATGACATGCCCAGCTCCGAGTTAGCCCATATTATGGTTTTAAATACTGGTATCGTTAATCAAGGTTCTATTTTCAATTTCTCTGTTGAGTAAACGGTACTTTTGATGAAAATTGGCTATGCGCGGGTGAGTACTCGGGATCAGAACGCCGACCTCCAGATCGATGCTCTGACAAAGGCAGGGTGCGAGCGGATCTATCAAGACGTTGCCAGCGGCTCAAAAAGCGCACGTCCGGAACTGGACAAATTATTGGTTCATGTACGGGCCGGTGATGCTGTGGTGATTTGGAAGCTGGATCGTCTAGGGCGCTCGCTCAAGCACCTGGTCGAACTGGTCGGTGAATTGGCCGCTCGTAACGTTGGCCTGCAAAGTCTGAATGACCCCATCGATACCACCCACGCGCAAGGCCGCTTTGTGTTCAACCTGTTCGCTTCATTGGCAGAGTTCGAACGTGAGTTGATTCGTGAGCGCACACAGGCAGGCTTGTCCGCTGCACGGTCACGTGGTCGAGTCGGTGGCCGCCCGAAGGGGCTGCCCGCTCAGGCGGAAGCGACCGCTATGGCCGCAGAAACGCTGTACCGAGAGGGTCGGTTAAGTGTGAGCGCCATTGGCAAGAAACTGCACATTTCCAAAAGCACGCTTTACCGCTACCTCCGGCATCGCGGCATAACGATCGGCGTACCCGCAAAAATCACCCAGCATCTCAACATCACGGTCCCACCGGCAGTGGACAATGCCGAACGGATCGCGACGGTCATATTGCGCCTGGCCGTCGAGAACAACAGCAAGTTCGTGCGTGGTAAAAAACGGGCACTGGAGAATATCGAGCGTTACTGCCTGGAACCTTACGGCATGAAGCTGCTTGAGTCGGGCAACTACGCGCTGAGCATTCCCTATCGCAACGATGAGGCACTGGATAAGACGGTACATGATCTGCTGACCGAGATCAGCCAAGAGGCCGAGATGCGTAATTGCTTTATCGAGGCAGATGCCTGGGAAGAGGGCTCTGAGCGGAGGTGGTAGGGCTTATGTTGGTTTTTGGTTCCATTGCTCCCCAAACCCCAGTATTCGTGGGTAGCCATGAAAAAAATAACATCAGCGAACAGCATCTCTTCGTCAGGCATACCGTCGCCCTCTCTTTCGCGTTTTGCCACCGCGGCCCTGATCACCGGCTCCAGCAGGTCATAACCCGCATAATCAGGAGGAGGAAGTGCTTCCAGTAAGCTTATCAGGTCGGAACTCGTGGCCATAACCGCGTTGTCCGGTACAACGGCCGGACCACGGTTGCGGGCCACGTTCTGTTGTTTGCGTTTCTGTCGGGCGCGTTGCTGGCGTTTCTCTTTTGAAGCCACGGCTTCTCTCCTTCAGAATAAAGGGCATTGTGTCACGGGTCAGATAACCCCGGCGATCAGGGCATACAGGGCCAGATGCCCGGCGTAGGCGTAATAAAAAAAATGACGCGGCATAAACCGGGAACCCGGGAGTGTCCTGACGGCATAAACCGCCATTGCTGGCAGAATAACGGTGGGCAGTATGGCAAACAGCAGCGCGGCCGCGGGCTGCGTCAGAAGGTGGCTGACACCGTTCAGACAGATCAGCGCGCAGCCACTCACCAAAATGGCCATAATCCGGAGCGCTGCCGGCAGCTCCAGCTGTGCAAGCGCCAGGGCGGTGACCAGAATCAGACCCGTGACACCGTAACTGGCGGGCGTCAGCGGCCATACCAGCAACAACAGCGGTATCATGCCGGCGCACAGCCCTGCGGGTCCGTAACGATGGCTCAGGGCCAGCAGCTGCGTGACGCCGGCGAAGACGAACAGGATGTTCAGCGCATACCAGGGGTAATGTCCGGCGAAGGCCCACGCAAACAGGGGCTGGGTGAGGACCGCCCACATCCACAGTCGGCCGGCCTGATGCTGATAACGGTCCGGATTGCGGTTCACGTTCAGTGCCCAGACCAGCGCAAACAGCGGAAACGCCATTCTCCCCAGCGCGTACATTTCCGGAATAGGCTGAGTCAGAAACAGGGTACTGGCGTGGTCCACCATCATGGCTATCAGTGCCAGTACTTTCAGCATATCGATGCCGGCCGGGCTTAAGGCATTCATGTTCAGCCGCAACCGGGCAGACGGACACAGAGGGTTCATAATCAGTTACCTCATCAGGAGCGCAGGCAGTAAAAATATAATCCTGTACCCATTTCCAGAATATTCGGCCGCTACTGGCCGGGATTTTAATTCCGCACTTTATCAGGATCTTCTTCACAATTGACTCCGGCTTGTCCCGGATTACCAGCATGGCTTCATTTTTGTTTTTATTTTGCAGCGCAATATTTAAATTGTGAAAACTGTTCATGGACCCTCCGGATAATAACATTTATTATCGGCATGAACATGAAAAAATTTAGCTTAACAGTGTCTGGTTGAATGTAATTTTGTAAAAGTCTGGAACGGTATAAAATTCGCGTTGCTCAATAACTGTCAGTTGTTACAAAACAGATTACTCATACAACCACTTCTGGTGACTATTATGGATACCACTCTGGCAATTTTATTTTGCATTTTTTTATATCCTGTACTTACGGCTGTTTTCATTTACATGAAAGATCCGGCACTCTGGGTTGTAGCTGCTTTAACATGCGTAGCCGGTACACTGGTTTCAAATTCTTTTTATCATGACCCGGAGTTCTGGGCAGGTGCCGAGCCGGTATGGTACGTGGCGGCGTCAGCCGGATTTCTGATTGTACTGATGCCGTGTGTTCTAATCACAGGGTTAATGATCCTGTCCATACGGGAAAACAGGTATAAGCATAATAAAGGCGAACAGGTAAATTCACAGGCAGCCCGTTAGTTCAGGGCTGCGCTTTTTATTGTTCTGACCAGGGTTCAAGGCAGGGTAAGGTTGCCACAACACGATATTTGCCGTCATACCGGTGTTTCTGTCCGCCTCTTGTCCAGATCGTTACCACGAAGCCTCCGCCCTGCTCGTTTACAGGCAACATTCTGTCTGATTGCTCCACCATAATATGTATACAAAACGGGGCATCACTGCCGTCTTCAAAAAGTAACTCAAGAGCATCACGGCCCGCATAGCTCCCCCGGCTGATGATGACGTACTTAGTACCACGCATTTCAGACAATAAGCCTTTAGCAGCATCCGGCACGAGCAAGCGAGCTGCGCCTGCGTTCCAGCTAAGAAAAACCAGACCGGCGGCTGCATGCTTAGTATTCCAGTAGTTGGTTTCCCTGATAGCCTGACCTTCATTAGTGAAAATTATTTTGTCTTTCATTTTATCTCCTTATAACTTTGATTTTATCTATCATAATTTTCGGGTATTAACAAAAAATGTTCTTTTTTTGATAAAAGAATCATCGAAAGATTAGGAAATTTCATGTTCGCTGCAACAAACAGATTATACAAGGTTCAGAATAAATTTGATGGAGTAAAGTAATGATGAGGATATTTTGATAAAAGTAACTTGTTTATTAGACCAGACCGGTGACGGCTAATTTTACATCGAATAAGATTATAGCAGCGAGGACTCAGAAAACATTACGGCTTCAGCCGTAAAATTCCCTGCACTACAAAGCGGGGGTTTCTGATATTCAATCCAGTGAGCCACTTTTCAGGACTCCACCACCCTTTTGACGTAATTCCCCGCGTCGTTAGGCATTCAGGTAATTCGGCCCATAAAAAAAGGAGCTTTTAAGCTCCTTGATTCTTAACTACTGCTGGTTCGGCAATCCGGTATAGGTTGGATGGGGGATTACGTTTACCGTTGCCTGTAACAGTACACCGGTGTTATCACCAGGCACACCTGCATGACTCCAGCCAACAGCATAAGCCTCAGTGATAAACCACTCTTTAACGGACTGGCTGAAATTTTTAGCTTGTACTGTGTGATCAGTATCTTGGTTGTACAGGCTAACCGCAGTTGCCGCCGGGACAAACATTGTCGGATTCCCGATAGTAACACTCTGAGGTGTAGGGAAGTTAAAAGGACGGCCCATTCATATCTCCTTGATAAATTCAAAATTCGAGTATTGATTGTAATCAATTAGGAAAACTCTCAATAGGTGTTTCCTCAAATTTTTCTGTGCACTTCTCTTCAGCACCTGGATTCCGTCCAGTTCAGCTGGACTAACCTCCATGTCTCATAGATCGCGCCAGCAACCGTCTTTACGCCCCTCGTTCAATTCCCCGCGTCGTAAGACATGCAGCCATTTCTGTTCAGTGCCAAAAAAGCCGCTTTCGCAGCTCTGTTTGCACCTGAACAGAACTACGGAGCATTAATTGCCAGGCGATACATTTCTTCCAACGCTACCGGACGTTTGATCTTCAGTTTTTGTAGGTCAAACGCTTCCACACCCAAAAGCATATACCAGAATTCATAGAGCACTCTGGATAACGCGGTGCCACGCCGCCGGTAGCTGTCTCTGGCCTGTTCGGTTGCGGTTACGAGTTCATTCAGTGTCATGGGATTGTTCATCATATTTACCTCTGCCAGCCCAGGAACACCCTGTGCCTTGTGACGTGATCGTCGTATCACGACGGCGGCCAGGCTACTGAAACTATCGCTTCGAAACTCGACGTTACCGACATTCTGTCCATCTAACAAACCCCGGCGCGGCCGCCCGCGAACGGGTACAGCACTATCCGATACAGAACGTGCCAGGCGCTATCGTGAAAGAAAGAAGTTGGTCGTCGATGCAGAACCGTCACGAAAATCAGAGCAGGCGCCCCTGGAAGAACTCCGGCAGCAGCTGGAATATGCGCAGAATGAAATTAGTGCTCTCCGCGCGCAGTTAGCGTTATTCGTCACGAAATATACCGAGTCCGGGGAACGCTGGTCAATTTAGGAGCGGAAAGGCAATGCCCGCTGGCGCACGGTTGAAAAGGGGTTGCCCCGCTCAAAGGCAGAAGAAAAGCTGGATAAACTGGCGGCATCGATCGGCACATCCCGCTACAGCTACCGTAAGATAGAGGAGGAACAATTAACGTGATTCGTCACGATAAATTAGTGTTTCGTAATCCCCCGCGCTACCTGGACATTCAGGTAATGTTCTCCAGGTCAGTCAATTGCTCCGCCATATAAGCTTTCGTTACACGAATAACAGTTCTCTCCGAAACCTTACATAAGGCTGCAGTGTCCCGGATACTAAGCCCATTAGTGATGCGCAACTTAACGATGTGCTGATGCAACACAAGATCAGGTTGCCTTCCTTTGAAGCGCCCATTCTCTTTAGCTTTAGTAATTCCTTCAGCCTGCCGGCGTCTTCTATCCTGGTAGTCCTTACGTGCTATAGCGGCCAACATATCCAGCATCATACCATTGATGGCCCGCAGCATCGCTGACGTAAAGTCGTCGCTATGGTGTTTTTCCAAAGCCATATGACTGGTTGGTAAATCGAGGCTGATAACTGCAAGATTCTTTTTGTTGATGAGTCCCTTGAGTTCAGACCATCCTTCATCATCAAGTCTGGATAACCGATCGACCTGTTCGATCAATATTGCATCACCCGGTGCCGCATTATGCAGAAGCTTCATTAACTCAGGCCGTTGCAATGATGCCCCGGATACGTTCTCAATGTACCAGCTGGCAATGCGATGCCCTTTTTCCTGAACAAATGTTTCGAGCCGCTTTTTTGCTCGCTGTGCATCCTGTTCCTGGGTCGAAGCTCTAAGGTAAGCAAAAATGTACATAATTTACTCGATGTGACGTATAGGTGATGACTCTATGGTACATGACAATTAAATTATGACATATCGACTTTTTGACGGTATTTCAGACCGTGACGCTAGAGTATACCTATATGTCATGCTTCTTTTTGTTGATAACCTTTATGCCATTCAAAATATCAAGGGAAAAACTCCGCTGGCCCAAATTCTGTTTCGGTGAAACCGGCACGTTCTGCCCTGGTGTTGGCTGTCCGGCTTCCCCGCCGACCTATATGTAGTACCGGCAGCAGCTGGGGAAACCACAATATATAGCGTTATCCACAGAAACGGTGGATAAGTCGGCTAATTCGGGAGAATAGGCGTTTTACCGAACGGTAGAATAAGGTGGAGGTGCGGGAAAAAGGATCACAGTTTTACTGAAAAAGCTTTAGCAATTCGTGCTATCTGTGTATTATGAGCATAAGTAGTGCATTGCGGGAAAAAGCTTACTGAGGGCGAAAAAAAACCCGGTCTGGTAAACCGAGTTAATTTTCTGTACCGTGCGCGGCTGGTAACCGCTACCGGTACGGTGCTGCTTGTACCTGCTAACTGTGTTCAATATTAACGCTGATTGACGATCCCGTCAACGTTGCGGCCTGTGCCGCACGGCCTTATACTCGTGGCAGTTGGCAGCGCTACGCCGTTGCAGCCTCTCAGAAGTGGGTTAAAGCTCAGTCGCGCAGAGATTTACCCCGACCGGAAACAGGTGGTGCTGTCCGGTCTGCTTCCACCCAAAAGAGTGCTGCTTGTACCTGCTAACTACCGGTACGCGGCGCAGGGGGGTAACCCAAAAGCACCTGCGACGTGTGGCGCTCTCCTGAAAAGGAGAAGCCGGAAGTGATAACTTTAGGAACCATCCTCTTGGTGATGCAGATCCTGCTAACCGGAGTCCAAATTATCGTTGCCATCCAGCAACTGACCCGACGCCCATAAGCTGACGGAACTTGAATAAAGGCGGGGGCTAACCACCCCGCCTTTTTTCGTTTCTGCGCGGCGGTCGGCAGAATTGGCGTTTTACCGAATGCCCGGAAAAGGGCGTAAAAAAACCGCCTCTCGACGGCTTTGACTACAGCTAAGAATAGCTATACCTCAGATTAGAGCCATCTGCTCATTATTCAGCTTCGCCAGCCTTTCGGACAATTTTATCTTCTCTTCTACCTTTTCAAGGGATGATGGCGACATGAAACTAATCAGCTTATCAATGTCTTTGGGTTCTTTGATAAGAACAAACTCTCTTGTCTTATTGATGAAAACAGCTGAGTTTTTCTTTTTCGAAAGCAACTCAATGACGTTGCTTAACGTGCCCGGACTTTTTGTATCCCAGACCATAAGGCCACAGTCTGCTGCTTCTGCCATCTTAATATCTTTGGCTGTGTAGAACTCACGGCTACCGGGACGAAAGTCTGATTTAACGAGCTGCACGGGCCACGCACCGAAATTGTGTCGGGGCTTGGGATCACTGGTAAACACCGTTGCAGCACTGTACCCGAGTTGTTTAAGTTCCAGCTG
>Ga0209371_1000363_pt1 | contig 48923 bp, 51 predicted proteins | sample AgamicAtAmrz_FD_187165 | JGI IMG/M metagenome (GOLD analysis project Ga0209371, IMG submission 187165) | Agave microbial communities from Guanajuato, Mexico - At.Am.rz (SPAdes) (version 2) | ecosystem: Host-associated > Plants > Roots > Rhizosphere | place: Guanajato, Mexico | collected 2012-06-07
CGACCCGGCGCGACGCCACAGAGTTCATCTTCAGGCACATCGGAAAGCAGCGGGCGCAGCAGAATATACGCCATCGCCTGTGGCACCGGCACCACATGCAGCAGCCCCTGGCCAGGGATCATATCGGAGAGTGCGGTCCAGCCCTGAAATGTGCGGAACACTGAACACTTTGTCGTGCCAGGCAGATCATATTCATTAACCTCGGTACGGTGTGCCGCATCCCAGGGATCGTAAGCGGCAAAATCACCGTGAAACAGCTTGCTGAAAACCTGCTGATAAGCGGGCAGTAACCAGCGTTCCAGCGCGCCGGAGTCGGTATGGGCACCTAACCCTTTCGACGTGGTGCCCGGCAAACGGCGACGGATGCGATCGGGATAGATCACGCTGACATCGGGATCGAACCACTGTTTGCCCTGTGAGTTAAACGTCCATAACCGGTTCAGAAAAGATTGCGCATCAGCCATCGCCGCACTCTGCCGCGCTTCCATCTGCGCCTGCGACCAGTAAATCGGGTAGATTTCGGGGCGAGAGGCCGCGAGTGAGCCAAAGAAGTCATCACCGGGACCGCGGTACTGCTCATCAAAACGGTTATGATCCAGGTAGTCGAGCATCGACTTGTCCCATGCCATTGCCTGATCACGCGCGAAGTGCTGCTTAATCACTACACAGCCGCGACGTTTAATCAGCGCTCGGGTTTCATCCGAAACCTTTCCTTCTGTTATGTCCTGCATCGGCACGACCGGCCAGGCACTGCCGGTTCGCGCTTCGTCCGCTTTTGCCTCTGCAATCGCGGCAGTAATATTGTCGCAAACCTGTCGAAACAGGGCATCCACGTCGCCAATTTGCTGGCGTAGCTGCTGTTTCATTTCGCGGATAGCACTTTTAACGTCATCAGGCAAAGGTGTCGCTCGGGATTCATCACGCATTTCACACTCCTCAAAGTTCGGGGTTGAGTTACGAATGACATTAAAATAACCTTCATTCGTAAATTGCGACTGAGGTTAACATTCTTTTAACGATAAAAAACGTGCGTTGTAACACAACTTCTGAACCGGAACGCTCTGAAAGCCGTTAGCAAAGTCACTATTTGCATTCTCATTAATCCACACAGCGAGTAAGCTTTATGAATCAAATCAATCAGCCGGCAGGACAGAACGGCGAACGTATAGGGGCAGGCGAGATGGCGGTTAAGATGATTGCGGTGGATATGGACGGCACCTTTCTGGACGATAATAAGCAGTACAACGTTCAGCGGTTTTCACGTCAGTATGCGCTGCTGAAGCAGAAGGGCATCCGTTTTGTAGTGGCCAGTGGTAATCAGTATTACCAGCTGCAGCGCTATTTTCCCGACATCAAAGATGAGATCGCTTTCGTGGCAGAAAATGGTGCCTGGGTCTCTGACTGTAATGAAGAGATTTTCTGCGGCGAGTTAGCGCAGGAGAAGGTGCATAAGATCCTCGATATTCTGGCGCATGAACCGGATATCGCAGTGGTGGTCTGTGGACGAAATGGTGCTTATATGCATTCTTCCGCCTCTGACGAGGTGATGGACCAGCTGGCAAACCACTATCACCGTCTGGAAAAGCGCGATGACCTGTATGCCATTGACGACACTATCTTCAAGTTCTCGCTGAAGCTGGAACATGAAGGGGTGGAAGCACTGCTGCAACGCCTGCATGCCCGTCTGGGCGAGCTGGAAAATATCATGCATCCGGTTTCCAGCGGCTTTGGTTTTATTGACCTCATCATTCCCGGCTGCCATAAAGCCCACGGCATCGCGCTGTTGCAGGAAAAATGGGGCATCAGTGATTGTGAAGTGCTGGCGATTGGCGACAGCGCGAATGATATCGAGATGCTGCGCCAGGCATGCTTCAGTTTCTCAATGGCCAATGCGGCCGACGCTGTCGCCGCCGTGGCGCGCTACCAGACGCAGAGCAACAATGATGAAGGCGCGCTGAATGTGATTGCCCGCGTTCTGGCGCGCGAGTTCCCTTTCGATTAATACGCGTTAATCTGCATAGCGGGCGGTGTTTTATCCGCCACTTTCCTGATGGCTGCGCGCATAATTTTCCATTTCATCCAGCGCAGCCTGATTCTCCAGCCCCCACTGATACATCTGCTCGATCGGCTGTGCGAAAGTATGGCCTAGCGCCGTGAGGCTGTATTCCACTTTTGGCGGCACTACCTGCCACACCTGACGTGACACCAGTCCGCGTTGCTCCAGCTCACGCAGTGTCTGGATCAGCATCTTCTTCGAGATGCCCTGCAGGCTCCGCTCCAGTTCGCCCGTGCGTGCCCGATTGTCCGGCCAGTGAAAAAGCGCATGCAGCACCATTGTGCTCCACTTTACCGAAAACAGTTCCAGCAGGCGGCGCGGCGGTGAGTTCGCATAAAAACACAGTTTTCCGTCAACCCAGACCGGCATAATGACCTTCCCATTTCATGGTAACCAAAAGGTAACTACTACCAAAAGTGCTCCCATGTGTCTATAGTGTGCCGCTTTCTTTACGACCATCAGGTAAGAAGAGGCAACAGATGAAAATTAACGCGCTGGTAGCAACTCAGGCAGATCAACCGCTCAAAGCAGGCGAGGTTGAGTTACGCGATCTGCAGGCTGATGATGTAAAAATTGAGGTTCTCTACTGCGGCGTCTGCCACTCTGACCTGCATATGGCGCGCAATGAATGGGGTGTCAGCCGTTATCCGCTGGTGCCCGGTCACGAGATTGTTGGCCGCGTAATTGCAACAGGTGACAACGTCACTAAATTCTCTGTTGGAGAGACAGTTGGCGTTGGCGTGATGGTCGATTCCTGCCGTGAGTGTCAGTTCTGCCAGCAGCAAGAAGAGCAGTATTGTGAGGCGGGTTTCACGCCGACCTATAACGGCACCGATAAATATACCGGCAACACGACGTTTGGCGGCTATGCGCAGCACGTTATCGCCGACCAGCATTTTGTGGTCACGGTACCGGATAATCTGGCGCTGAACGCGGTGGCTCCACTGCTGTGCGCAGGCGTGACCGTCTGGTCACCCTTGCAGCACTTCAACGTCAAAGCAGGCGATCGTGTGGGTGTGGTCGGTCTTGGCGGCCTGGGTCATATGGCGGTTAAGCTGGCCAGCGCGCTGGGTGCTGAAGTCACCCTGTTTACGACCTCTCCGGCGAAAGGGGCGGATGCGCGTCGCCTGGGTGCAAAACATGTGGTGGTCTCGCGTGACGCAGCCCAGATGGCCGGGTGTCAGGCGTCGCTGGATATTATCCTCGACTGTGTTGCTGCACCGCACGACCTCGATCCGTATCTGAACGCGCTAAAAACTAACGGTCAGCTGGTGCTGGTGGGGATCCCCGATCAACCGCATCCGTCACCGAATGTCACGCCAATGGTGTTCCGCCGCCTGAGTATCACGGGCACCTCAATCGGCAGCATTCAGGAGACGCAGCAGATGCTCGACTTCTGTGGTAAGCACAACATCACGGCTGACGTTGAGATGATTACCGGTGAAGAGGTGGAGACTGCCTTTGAACGCATGCTGACCAGCGATGTGAAATATCGTTTCGTCATCGATATGCAGAAAACCCGCTGGTAAAGCGCCTGGCCCGCGGTGAAAGCGGGCCTTCAGGCAGCGTTCAGTAAGTTGCAGTGTAAAAGGTGCAGGTTATCTATAGTTACAACATACAATCTACTGTCAATTCGCCGTTCCATTCGCCTCGGTGAAGCAAAAGCTATTTAGCGAAAGCGTCTTTTAGCAGCCAAAAAAATACCCGACTCACTGGCCGGGTATCTGCTTTAACGTCAGGGAAGGTCGTTAATCCTGCTCATTATCCGCATTACTCTTTTCAGGTTCGTCTTTTTCAACAGCATGAATAAAGGGTTTAAGCAGCTGGATATCGAGAATGACATAAACCATGGTGCTGATGAAAAGCGAGATGACACTGCCAAACACGCCGCTGGTGGTAAACGTCAGATAGTTATAAATCACCAGCCAGGTCACACAGATAAACAGTGCGAGCGAAATAGAAAGATTGGGCACAGAGTAATTGCTCGTGCCTCCGCCCTGAGTATGGGTGGCTTTAAAGAGGTTACCGATGGCGTACTTCTCCAGCACCAGAATACTCTTTTCCCAGTTATGCTGCTTACGTGCGCTGGCGCGGGTCAGGAAGAGATAAAGAATGGAGATGAAGAAACCGGAGAAGGCGATGAGCACCGGAATCGCTTCCAGCGCATATTCGATACTCTTATGCGCCGTACCCGTGGTGCTGAGATCCAGCGTTAGCGAGGCCCCAAGCGCAGCATATAAAAAGAGAAACAGCAGCAGAAAAGTCAGGCTGCGCTTCCAGTCGCTGTCTGCCTCTGCACTTTTCTGCTGAATGGCCAGCTGAAGTGATTGCTGAATGTGTTGTGCCTGAAGTGAGTCTGTATCGAAGGTGTCGCAGGGTGCAGCAAAGAAGTTGTGCATAAACAGCTCATCCTCTTTGTGAATAGTGATTTTCATCAGAAACCTGTGTGCGGGAAATTTTCTCTATTTTAATCAGCACGGGGTGAATTAACAGTAACTTCGCCCGTAAACCCGCAGCCCCATGCTGAGTTAGCGGGATAACAGACCCAGAAGAGAGCTGAAAAGCGAATCCGTTGCAAAGTTCTGCGCAGCGTTACCCTCATCGTGACGCAACTCCTGATAGCGCAAAAGTGCCGCATCAGCATGATCAGCATTGACTACGTCCCACACCACTTTATAGCCTTCAGCTGCTAACAGGTCCTGCTGATCCTGGCTTACATGATTTACGGCCCTGACTGTCTGGTCCTTCTGAAACAGGCGATAATCTGGCATGTTTATTTCTCCGCAGGGTTGTCCAGTGCTTTAAACTGCTTAATCGCTTCATTGATATTATTCGTTTCAACAGTCGCGATACAGCGATCGCCGTTGAAAACTTCATAGCGGGCATTATGCAGCTGAAACAATAAATCGCGGCCACGAAAGTGTATACGTTTCTGCTTAACGCCAATCCCATGCCGCCGTAATAACGCCTGTGACAGGCGATCGGTCTCTTTAATCATTCCCTCAGCTCCTCGGCAGTACGTGGTCACTACCAGTAAACCTGATGAACATTAGTTTTATATTAAGAGATAACCTTATTTTTAGCAGGGCTAAGGCGCGACTTTCAGAGAAATTACCTGATAGCAGGGACGTGGGGGAACATGAGTCTGCAGAACGGCTGCCATTCGCTGCGTTAATGGGCTATGAATGCGGTACACTTGACTGGACAACTTGCCACAGGACACGCCGCTATGAGCGATAAGAAGATGATTTCCATTGATCAGTTCACTGCTGATGAACGTCTGGCCGTTGAACAAACCTATAAAGGTCTGGCTGAGAAGTACCGTCAGCGAACCGGTAAAGAGCCGGATAGTAAAAAAGAGAAAGAATTCAACAGTGAAGCCCGGCAGATGGTAATGACCAGCAAGCTGGAGAAGGAGAGAGCAAAGGCAGAGAAGGAGAAGAAAAAGCCGTTGCGCAAAAAGAAACCTGAGTCCCTCACCGCCAGTGAAGTCAGCGATTTCAACTGGTCGGCCTCGGTTGTCAAAGGCCGCAGATAATCTGCTACCGCGCGCAACAAGGCGCGCGGCATTTTTTTGCCACAATTTCTCTTCGTATAAATATCATTACGCGCTGTTAACTCAATCTGCAAGCAATAAGAATATTCTGTAAAAAGTTTATCTTATTTAGCTTAATGCCGATAAACTGCCTTACCTGTTGCTGCTTCAGTTCACCTATGAATTATTACACTCCTGATGATGTTCAACTGAAGCGCCGCTCGACGCGATTTGTGCGTCGTATGTTTATGATGCGCCAGCTCGGCACCTTTCTCTGTTTTCTGCCCATTCTGTCGGTTCTGATGGAGATGGGAAAAAGCGCGGCACTTTGTGCTCTTCTCTTTACCAATGCGTTTATCTGGCCCTATGTTGCCTATCGAATGGCATTGCGGTCGCGCGATCCGACCGGTTTTGAACGTAAGAATCTCACACTGGATGCCGCTTTTGGCGGCGTCTGGGTTGCTGCGATGGCACTGAGTCCGTTGCCTTCAATTATTATCATGGCGGTGCTGATCTCTGATCGCTACTCGGCAGGCGGCTGGGTTCAGCTGAAGTCCGCGCTGCAGGCATTTCTGTTTGCCTTTGTGCTGGTCTGGTCAGCGGAAAAGGCACCCCTGGTGCTGACGTTCAGTACCCGAACCGTCTGGCTGACTCTGCCGCTAGCCAGCCTGTATCTTCTAGCACTCAGCGTAGTCTCACACAATCTGACGCTGACTCTGCGCCAGAAGAACCGCGAGCTGGAACGCATTGCGCTGATGGATCCGGGTCTGAAAATCCCTAATCGCCGGCTGTTTGAACGGCGGCTGGAAAGTGAGTTTTTGCGCACGCAGCGAGGCGAGGGCAAAGCCTGGTTAATGCTGCTGGATGTCGACTACTTCAAACAGGTTAACGATACCTATGGACATGAAGCGGGTGACTTTCTGCTGACAGAGATTTCGGCACTGCTGCGTGACAGCGTCGGCCTGAAAGATGTGCCCGCCCGCTTTGGCGGCGATGAATTGTGCGTGATCGTACGGGATGCGGATGAAACCAGCATCCTGCTGCTGGCAGAGCAGATCAAACAGGGGATTGCCCTGTTGCGGCTGCCAGCGTCATCCACATTTCAGTGTTCGGTGAGTATTGGGATTGCGGCAGCACGTGATGCGGCTTCAATTCATGAGTGGCTGAGATGTGCTGATGAGGCGCTTTATCAGGTGAAGCGCGCGGGCCGCAACAATGTTCAGATATGGCATTCAGACTCGCTGAACACACTCAGTGCAGTCAGGAGCAAATGAAGAAGGCAGCCTGAGATCGCGTTTCAGGCTGAGTAATCAAATCGCTGGGTAGCCCCCAGTGCCTTCGGGCCACGGCGTCAGCAGGTCGAAACCCTCTTCGGTGACGGCGACGGTATGTTCCCACTGCGCCGAGAGTGAACGATCTTTGGTAACCACCGTCCAGCCATCTGACAGCACGCTGGTTCCGGCTTTACCGGCATTAATCATTGGTTCGATAGTGAAGATCATACCGGCCTGCAGGGGCATTCCCTGACCCGGTGTGCCGTAATGCAGCACCTGCGGATCGGTATGATAAATTTCACCCACGCCGTGTCCGCAATATTCCCGTACTACAGAAAAACCGGCAGCTTCTGCAACACGCTGAATTGCCGCGCCCACATCGCCCAGTGTCGCGCCAGGACGGACGGTTTTGATCCCCGCAACCATTGACTGATAAGTGATATCGACCAGACGTTTTGCACGCACTGAGGGCGTGCCGACAAAATACATCCGGCTGGTATCGCCATACCAGCCATCCTTAATAACCGCCACATCGATATTAACAATATCGCCATCCTTAAGCTTTTTGCTGGCTGGTATACCGTGGCACACCACGTGATTGACCGACGTGCAGGTCGTGCGGGTATAACCGTGATAGCCGATGTTCGCGGGCGTCACTTTGAGTTCATTCACAATGAAGTCGTGACAGATAGCATCCAGTTCTTCGGTGGTAATGCCGGGGCGAACGTGCGGTGTAATCATCGCCAGCACCTGCGCCGCAGCCTGTCCGGCTGAGCGCGCCATCTCAATCTCCGCGGCGGTATGAATTTTAACGGTGTTCATGACACGTCTCCTTGTGTGGTGAGGCTCTCTTTATGGAGCATATTGCGGATATCAGCGCTGCCGTCCAGTTCAAGCCGGATCAGCATCTGTGCCAGTTGGTGTTGAGTCTGCTGAGGATAAAGTTCAGCCAGCATGCCGAGCTTCAGCCAGTGTTCAGCCTGTGCATTAATCGAGCGGCTCATCGCCTGACTGGCGATACGCAGATTTTCATGCATCAGGTCAGAGATTTTTACGATACCCATATGAGCCTTATATGAAACGTATATGTTTCGTATAGATTAACGCTAACGCAGTGATTTGAAAAGAGGGGGAGAGATTCTTGCGTGTAAGTAATGCGTTACAGAGTTTTTAACAACGAGTGCTTATTTATTTGGGGTAGGAAAATTTACAGGGAATACGGAAATGTTCGGTCTGAAAATCGCGGTGCAAGTGCCCGACAAACTGTGTTTTTTTGAAAGATTCGCAGATGACTGATGAGATGAATAAAGGGTCTTTTTCGGTCGGTCAGGGATATTAAGTCTTTAGCCTTAATGGTATAAAATCCGGGCAAATAACAGGGAAGTAATGATGAAAAAAATAATTGCTTTAACTGCCGTATTAGTAACTTCCGGATGTCATACGAGCGCAAATCACATCCGACAGCAGGGAATTGAAACGCCCGACGCATCAGAGATTAAAAGCCAGTGCGAATCTCAGACACCACTGCACATTCAGGAGCGTGAAATTCAGCTCTGGCTCTGCCAGGCTGTAACAGCAATTCAATATCGTTTTTTTGATGCAGATACTTATCGCGGTAAAACATGTGATGTAAGGATCAGGCAGCCGGCAGGCGAGGCTCCGGTAAGCATCAGGGTTCAGGCCGGCGATCCAGCTCTGTGCACTGCTGCTATTGAATCAATTAAACAAGCCGTGGATGCCCACACTTTCCCAATGAGACCCGCCTTTTTGAAAGACGAAATTCCGATACATTTTGCCCCGCAGTAGGCTTAAACGGCTATTAAAAGCGTTAAGCATAGGGAACTCTATTCAGCAGGCCATCGGGCATCCCGGATGCTATCAGAATGTCGATCTCTGAAAATTTGCGATCAGACACTGGTGACTGAATGTGAGGTGCAGATAACTACCGGCGATGCGGTTATCAATTGTCACCAGCAGAAGGTAAACTTCTGCTCCTGTACGCTCTCCATTCATCCCAGCAATTTTCAGGATTGATATCAAAATATCCGCGACATTCCGCCATTGTAAAAGCAACATCACGCGCCACTTCAATACAGGTGGCACTATCTTTGATGCTGCTGACTTCCTCCTCTGTAAGCGGGCTTCCTTTCTCATTCTCTTTGTTCAGCAAGAGAGGAATGAGGGCAGGTATATAAACGAGGCTCATTAGTTATTTTCCTGATGGTTAAATATTACGCTGTTACTAATAACCCAAATCACACAGCTCCTTAATGACGGGCCGTACATTGCAGCTTCTCAGTAACATCGATTCAACGTCGTTCTTCGGTCGACAGGCTCAGCAATCAATAATTGCTTCCAGAGCAGAGAGGCAAATTTGGGTAACCTGGCTCGCCATCAGCAAAGCTGAACACCTCGCAGCCCGGGTTATTCGGTTCTCTTCATTTCCTTTACTACATTCTCGACAGCTGGCGCGATATCTTCAGCCAGAAAGTGAATATTTTGATCATGACTTAATCAACACCGGACTATCCTTATGCCAGGAGGTGCCTATGTGTGGACGGTTTGCGCAGTACAGTAGCCGGGACGATTACTTCGATTCTCTGGGACTGAAGCCCGACGAAATCATTTATGATCCGGAGCCGATAGGGCGTTTCAACGTTGCGCCAGGCACCAACGTGCTGCTGCTCAATGAGCGGGACGATGAATTTCACCTGGACCCGGTTTACTGGGGCTACGGTCCTGAGTGGTGGAATAAGCAGCCGCTAATCAACGCCCGGAGTGAAACAGCCCCAACCGGCCGCATGTTTAAGCCGCTATGGGAGCAGGGACGCGCCATTGTTCCTGCCGATGGCTGGTATGAGTGGAAGCGTGAGGGTGACAGGAAACAGCCATACTTTATTCATCACAAAGAAAAAGAACCGCTGTTTTTTGCCGCTATTGGCCGGGCGCCTTACGGTAAGGACCATGGACATGAGGGATTTGTTATCGTCACTGCGGCGAGCAACAAAGGCATGGTCGATATTCATGACCGCCGGCCACTGGTTTTACGGGCCGACGCGGTTCGGGAGTGGCTCAGTGTTGAAACCTCATCCCAGCGGGCGCAGGACATTGCCCATGAAGCCGCATTACCCGAGAAGGATTTCACCTGGCACCCTGTTTCAGCCAAAGTCGGGAACATCCATAATCAGGGCAAGACGCTTATTGAAGAGATAAATCCTGAAAGCACATGAAGCGCAGTTGAGAGATACACAATGCAATGTGCGATGTTGAGTGTTAATGATTGTCATCACCCAGAAAAACGTTCAGCTTAATGACGTTTGCGATCGCTCATCTTCACACCAAACACACAAAAGCCCAGTAAATCCTTGGCCTCATCTTCCACCCGGGTCACCATGACCAGATCGGACGATCCGTCGGGCAGCACAACCTCATAAGGTGGATAAGGGAGTCCTTTCAGTCGGAATTCCTGCAGCCAGAGTAATTTTTCAGCCTGTGACGGAATAACTTCATAAATGTATTTATTGATTAGATCCTGTGGAGCCCAGCCGACCCGTTCGGCAAACGTGTCGCTTGCATCAACAATGACTAATTCCGGATTAAGAAAGCAAATGGACGTGCCGGGAATCGCATACATGGATGAAATCTGATGTGCTCGCTGATCGAGGGAAAGACGCGCAACCCGCCGCAGAGATCCTTTATCCGGTACTGCATTAAGCATCTGACAGCTTTCCGCTCCTGAGACCGGCTTCCCGAACAAATAGCCCTGCGCATAGAGGCAACCTATCCCCCTTAGCATTTCAGCCTGTTCTTCGGTTTCTACGCCCTCCGCGATGACATCCATATCAAGGCTCCGGCCCAGACCGGCGACGCTGGAGATGATTTTGCGGCTGTCCTTTTTGTGCAGCATGGAGCGAATAAAACTGCTATCAATTTTAAGCGTGTTAACCGGTAACTGAATCAGCCAGGCGAGGCTGGAATAGCCTGTTCCAAAATCATCCATTGCAATCGTACAGCCCATACCCGATAACGCTTCAATCTCCGTCAGGGCGGTATTGATATCATTTAACAGGGCTGTTTCAGTAATCTCAATCTTCAGTCTTGCGAGATCAAACTGAGATTCACGGGCTGTATTCCTTATGATTTCAGTAAGATACCTGCCATCAAGCTGTGAAGGAGAAACGTTCATTGATAAAAACTGCTGTTCTGGCCATGTGGCAGCAATTTTGAAACCTTCCGCCATAAGGCTGAGCATCAGCTCGTCGAGCAGACCACTTCGCTCCATAGCCGGAATGAAGTCTGCAGGAGGCGTAACGATACCCTCCGGGGATATGTGCCGCGCGAGCATCTCAAACCCCATCACGCGCAAATCTTCCAGAGAAACTATAGGCTGAAAAAACGGGTGAAACTCGCCCAGCTTAATACGCTGCTGCAAAAGTTCGCGCGTTTCATCATTTTTGACACCAGGTTTCATTTCATTCCCGTAAATATATAATTTTCAGCCTGTTAACGATAATTTCTCTGCAACTCAGGCTTTATAAACTCAGCGAACTCTGTCGACAGTCGCATACTGGTTTAATCTTTTTTCAGCATAATCATTATGATAACCAGTTTTATATGACGGCTTGTCTCAATGCTGGCTTACTGTTTAATTCGGCAATATTTTATTACATTCGCTATGTGTTCATATCTTATGCTGGCGAGTAAGACTACTTACTCACTATCGTTATCGGCCTGAAGTTACTTTTCATTACATAGTAATAGCATGACACCGACGCGGGTAATGACCCACATTCAAAATGGTCGCTTAGCTTATAGCAGATGAATAAGATTTAGTGGAAAAAAGTTACCTGTAATCATCTTGATCATAAACAGGATAAATAACGATACCGGCTGACAATGAATATTAGCAAAGGTAATGAGTCCTAAAGTCGTAAAACTGATAAAGGTTTTAATCATTGAAGTTTCAATGTGTGCACAACTGTCAAATAATGAGGTTTCTTAATGACCATTCATATCGTCATCCCGGATGATTATCAGTTTGCCACTCAAAAACTGGATTTTCTCCATATTGATAACAACTTTCACTGCGCTGCACTGGGCGATCTCAGCAGAGACCCGATGGCAGATACACAGCTGTCATCGGCTGAAGCATTAATACTTATCCGCGAAAGGACTGTCATTGACGAGGCGTTTCTGCGACGCACGCCACATCTCAAATTGATCAGTCAGACGGGTAAGCTGGCGAGAAATGTCGATATTGATGCCTGCACACGTGCGGGTGTTGCTCTTGTGGAAGGGAGTGGCTCTCCGGTTGCCCCTGCGGAGTTAACCTGGTTGTTGATCATGGCCTCCCGCCGAAAATTTGTCTCGTCGGTCAATGCAATGGCCGAAGGGCACTGGCAAACAGAAATCGGATCTGCGGTTCACAATCAGGTCATCGGCATTCTGGGCTATGGAAAAATTGGTAAACGTCTTGCTTCCTACGCCGCCGTTTTTGGCATGCAGGTCCAGGTATGGGGAAGTCTCCGTGCGCAGGATCAGGCACGAGCAGACGGATGGACGGTTCCCGAAAGCCGTGAGCAATTTTTCGCCACGAGCGATGTGATAACCGTGCACCAGCGGCTGGTGGCTGCGACGCAAGGCAACATCACGCCAGCCGATCTCGCGTTGATGAAAACTGATGCGTTATTCGTCAATACCAGCCGGGCTGAACTGGTTCATGACGGCGCGTTGCACAATGCCCTGACACAGGGGCGGCCTGGATTTGCGGCACTGGATGTTTATGAAGAGGAACCGATCTACAACACCCGGCATCCTTACCTGCAGATGTCGAATGTATTGTGTACGCCGCACCTGGGATATGTGGAGAAGGCCAGCTATGCACTCTATTTCAGAACGGCATTTGATAATGTTGTACGTTATTTTAACGGTGACAGGTCGCATGTGATTAATGGCTGAAGCTTTAAAGCATTAGATTAGCTTTAATATCTTCAGTCCGGTGAACGTTATCCCGTATTAAGCTGATTACTTCCCGTTTCTGCTCCATACCTGATTCTGGCTGTCAGGCAGTTGCAACAAAAGCGTATATGCTTTCATTGGTCCTTATGATGAGGAGTATTACTAATGAGAACGCCTGATTATCCCTCGCAGGATTCAGATAAATGGGCACAGGTAGATGCCTGGTTTTCTGAAAAATTCGTACCACAGGAACCTGAGCTGATTAATGCTCTTCATAACAACGTTACGCAGGGATTACCGGCACATGATGTCTCTGCTCTACAGGGAAAAATGCTGTCCATCTTCATCCAGATGTCACGCGCTGTGCGTGTTCTTGAAATTGGCACGCTTGGTGGCTACAGCACCCTATGGATGGCCAGGGCTTTGCCGCCACATGGACGCGTAACAACGATTGAGTTCAATAAACATCATGCACAAGTGGCCCGCCAGAATATAAGCAATGCCGGACTGACTGAACGCGTGATGCTGCACACGGGTACTGCACTGGATATCCTGCCCACGCTTAAAGGCCCCTTTGATCTGATTTTTATCGACGCCGATAAGGTGAATAATCCACATTATCTGGAATGGGCAATCAGATTATCACGTGCAGGTGGCGTTATTGTGGGTGACAACACGGTGCGCGGCGGCAGCATTATTGATTCTGAAAGTGATGATCCAAATGTCATCGGCCTGCGAAATTTTATCGAGATGATCTCTGAGGATAAGCGACTTGATGCCACGGCGATTCAGACAGTGGGTGAAAAGGGCTGGGATGGGTTCGTGATAGCTATCGTCAGGACGGAATAGGTCGTCTCCGGAAAATTAAAGTTATCACAAGCTCATAATATTTACTTTCCTGACCAGCCTTTTCCTGACGCTATTCTTAGTGTTGCAGCTTAATGATATTTCAAGAATTCGCTCTTCACTCCAGTCCGGCCAGATAGCAGCACGCCAGAATTAAAAGGCGCCTGAGCGCCTTCACTTCCATCTCACATGCCTTTGCGGTAAGGATCTTTAACCAATGCTACGGCAAGCGCGCCAGCCAGTAACACGGCGGAAACCGCCAGCAGCGCCCACATAAACTCACCGCTTGACTGCCGGATGTAGCCAATAAGGGACGGCCCGACAAAACCGCCCAGATTTCCGACAGAGACAATCATCGCTAATCCGCCTGCAGCAGCGCTTCCTGTCAGAAAACCGGAAGGCAGCGCCCAGAATGAAGCCTGGAAAGCCAGAATGCCGCTCACGGTGAAACAGAGCGCAATCATCTTGATAACCGGTTGATCCACGATGGCACTCGACGCCAGTGCAACAGCAGCAATAACCAGCGCCGCGCTGATCCACCGAATGCGGTTGCCGGATGCATTGGCCCGCTGTGCCCAGAGCAGCATTCCGACCGCGCCACAGATATAAGGTAACGCGGTGAGGAAACCGGTGGCGGTATGACTGACGCCCATCTGCTTAATGATCTGCGGCATCCAGAGGCCCACGCCGATAGAACCGACAATGCCGCAGAAGTTAATAAAGGCCAGCAGGTAAAGCAGGGGATTACGCAGCGCATCGCGCATGCTGGAACCGTGCGCCTTCTCAATCTTCTGCTGCTCATTCTCCAGCCGCCTGGTCAGCAATGTTTTTTCCGCATCAGTTAACCAGTTTGCCTTTGCCGGACGGTCGTTCAGATAGAACAGGCAGATAATGCCCAGGATAACCGCCGGGAAACCTTCCAGCACCAGCAACCACTGCCAGTTACGGATATGCTCATGCCCGGTGATTTGCATCAACATCCCGGATAACGGCGCGCCGATGATATTCGCTACAGGGATACCCACTAAAAAGGCTGCCGTAATCTTTGCGCGCCAGGTTCCGGGAAACCAGTAGGTGAAAAACAGATAGATACCGGGTGTAAATCCGGCTTCGGCCACCCCCAGACAAAAACGGGCAAAGGCGAAGCTTGTGGGCCCGGTGACGAAGGCGGTCGCCATGGAGATAATTCCCCATGAGATCATAATGCGGGCGATCCAGATACGTGCGCCCACCTTTTGCATAATGAGGTTACTTGGCACCTCAAACAGAAAATAGCCGATAAAAAACATCCCGGCTCCGAACCCGAACTGCTCAGCTGTAATCCCCAGATCGGCATTCATGCCGAGAGCAGCGAAGCTGACGTTGGTGCGATCCAGATAACTCACAACATAACAGATGAAAATAAACGGCAGGATACGGCGGAACGCTTTACCTGCCGCCCGTTCACTTTGGTCAAAATCGATTTGATTCATTGCATCACGGGGTTCAGACACGGCTTCCGTCTTAACAGGTGAGTCAGCGCTTACAGATTGCAGATTCATGGGTGCCTCCGCTGCGTTCAGAAACGCAGAATTATTCTCAAAGAAATTCGGTGGAAATAAAGGGCAATGGGTGACCGGGTGTTTTCATGGGGCAGGTAAGAATGCTGCCGCTGACCGACTCAGTAATAAAAAGCTGTTGCAGGCTTTCACCACCAAAGCAGAGGTTGGTCGTGGAGCGCCCGGCGGGGCTGGTGAGAATTTCTGCGGGCTCAGCCAGATCGTTAAGCAGCCAGACGCGGCCCAGGCCTGGGTTGGCGATCAGCAACTCGCCATTGGCGTTCATAGCCAGTCCATCAGGGCCGCTGGGACCGTGTGAGGTAAAATACTGACTGACTTTGCTGACTGAACCATCACGCTGAAGCGGTACGCGCCAGATGGCATTGCCGCGCGTCATCGCGACGTAAAGTACTTTTCCGTCCGGGGAGAGAACCAGTCCATTCGGGCTTGGGCAGTTATCCAGCAGCATATCCAGTCGTCCATCCTGGCTCAGCCGGTAAACGCGGCCTGTGGGATCGTGTAGTCCTGTTTGCCCCTGATCGGTGAAATAGAGGTTCCCCTGGCTGTCGGTGGTTAAATCGTTAACACCACGGAAACTCTCGCTATTACGGCGAGCCAGCCATGGCGACACACTGTGGGTTTTGAGGCAGAGTTTCATGATCCCATGACGATAATCCGTAATCAAAAGCGTATCCGGATCGGCGAGTTTCATGCCATTAGGTTCGCCGTCATATTGCACGACGAGCGCCCAGTTGCCTGACATATCAACCCGGAATATACGGCCATAGGGAATATCGGTCAGATACAGACAGCCTGAAGGATGCCAGACCGGCCCTTCAAGGAACGAGTCGGTAAGCTGTCCCCCGCGATTCGCGACGGCCCAGACATTGTTGCTATCCGGTAAGCGAAAACGGTCTGGCAGGCGGGTAAAAATCGATGTCTGCCTGACATCTGCAGGCGTCAGGGTGATCATAAAATGACTTCCTCTTTAGCTGTTCCATTACATAGATCCGTTCCTGACAGATTGCCCGGTTTCAACGGGGCCTCTGATAACCTGATACCGCTGTGATGTGTGCTTCCTCTGTCCGGCATATCAGTAGTCCCAGGGGTCTTAAGGCTTGCAGGACGCACAGCATAATCATCACTGCCTGGCGTAAGCTTTCGATTAGGCAGGGATTTTTCATCAGCAAACATAGTGTGCCTCGTTTCAGGTTTTACTGGATAAAACTGTGTTGTACATTATGAAATTACTATATCCGTGATTTTCATGGTGACGCTAGTGTTGCGAGCCTGTTTGTTATGTAAACAAGATGTGACTCACAATTCGGGCAAAGCTGGCTCAGGCAGAAGAAAGGAAAGCAATAAATAAGATGAAGGCTTTTCTCCGGGAGGACATTCAGGACTGCTCAGAGAACTAAGGATCTGTGTCAAACAGAGTTACGTTCCCAGACGCATGTTAGTCAGTAGTCATTGCCTGAAAGCCTTTAGCACCGTTTGTTTATGCCCGGATAAACAGTATTTTTTGCTGAGAGAGGCAGATCCAGGCCAGTTCCTGATTAGATCACCACTAGTCAGCGCAGATTTTCGCGCCAGCTCAACAATGTGCTGTTGAGCCGGAAGCGTTGCCGCCGCCTGCGGCTTTTCCACGGCTGAGCAGTAGCCGTGCGAAGTATTGAGTTTTCAGTTTCAGTCAGCACTGCATGAATTGATTATGCAGGAATTTAAGAGCAGGGCAGATAACGTTTTTATTCTGCATGCTCAGGTAATGATCTTTTAATCAGCATTTTGAAAAGGTGATGTGCCTGCTATCCGTAATGAGCAGAAAGCAGGCATCCGATAAGGTCAGAGCAGCGAAAAAGGTTTTCAGAGGGAAACCAGGCTTGAATTATGTTTATATAAATAGCGCAAACCTGTATTTAACCTTTAACTAAGAGGGAATTGCGCGCATTCGACCATCATCCCGGCTCATTATTCTATCGCCTCAAAACCACGTGCTGCTGTTTAATTTCTGTCATAAAAATGATGCGCTGAAGGGAAAATCATATTGGGCAACGCCATATGGAGGTCTTAAGCACAATGAATCCTTTGAACAGGCGGCTTTGCGCGAATTATTTGAAGAAAACCGAGAACGAAATGCTCGTCCGGGTCAGCGCCGTTTCACTAAACGTCCGGGACAAGGTCACACCGTGTCTGAATGATGCCTTAACGGGTTCAGGAGATCGAAGCCAGATAATCGGCTCCTTTTGAGCCGATTTCTTCAGTTTAAGCATTATTTACTGATAGCATCCGCAACCAGTTTTGCCGCGCTTGCCAGGACGTCTCTGCGCGCGGTTGCATCTTTACTGTGCTGTGTGAAATAAGCAGTCAGAATAACGGGAGCATGATTCTTTGGCCAGATGACGGCAATATCATTGGTCGTTCCGAAGTCACCACTGCCTGTTTTATCTGCCACTACCCATGCAGTCGGAAGGCCCGCTTTAATACTGTTCGAACCTGTCGTGTTGCCCTTCATCCATTCTGCTAATGTTGTTCGCTGCGCTTCTTTAAGGGCCGTTCCCAGAACAAGCTTATTAAGCGAGTCAGCCATCGCTGAAGGTGTCGTTGTATCACGTGTATCCCCCGGGATTGCTGTATTAAGCCCCGGCTCGTTTCTGTCCAGACGAAAATCCTTATCGCCGATTGTCCGGGCGAACTGCGTGGCCTGCTGCGGACTACCCAGATAAGCGAGGAGCTTATTCATCGCGGCGTTATCGCTGTATTGCAGCGCCGCTGCACTCAACTCAGCGACAGTCATATATGAGCCAGTATGCTTCTGGGTAACAGGGTTGTAATTTATCATGTCACTTTTATTAATATGGATTTTCTTATCAAGCAGATGATAGTCACTTTCATTTTTCTTTAATATCGCTGCAACTGCCATCACTTTACTTGTGCTGCAGAGTGGAAATCTTTCATTGCCACGCCATGAATATGTCGAACCATCCGACGTGTCAATGACGGCCACACCGAGTCTTCCTTCTGATTTACTTTCAAGTGCCTTAAACTGGCTTTCCAGGGTTTGCTGGTTAAATGCAGCACAGGCTGACACAGAACAACCTGCTGTTGCGATAAGTAACAGGCTGGTCAGACTGGCTTTAAAATTTATCATCATGAATCACCTTTTTCTGAGATTAATAACATCATGGTGCCGTTCAAAACGTCCGCGAAACTTCACATCCATTGAGTTATGTGCGCCAAAATAAATCAATTTCACAATGAGAAAAAACGGTATAAATTGATGCCTGTCATAACTTTTTCTGGGGTCAGCATTGAAAAGTGATATCCCGCTCAATGCTCTGCGCGCATTTGAAGCTTCTGCCCGTCACCTCAACTTCACCCGTGCAGGAATGGAACTCTTCGTTTCTCAGGCTGCTGTCAGTCAGCAGGTCAGGCTGCTCGAAGAAAGATTAGGTGTAACGTTATTTAAAAGACTTTCACGCGGCCTTGAGTTAACCGATGAAGCCCGTTTGCTTTACTCGGAAATTTCAGAACAATTTCATGAGATTGAAAAAGCCTATCGCCGGTTTGCAGGCGGACACTTCAGGGAGGCTCTGACGCTATCCTGTGTGGGTACCTTCGCGCTGGGCTGGCTGCTGCCAAAAATAGAAAATTTCCAGCAGCAACATCCTGCTATCGAGCTGAGTATTCAGACCAATAACAACGTTGTAAGCATTGCCGGAGAGGGCGTCGATTTCGCTATAAGATATGGTTCTGGCAGTTGGGTATCATCACATAATCAACTTCTGTTTGATGCACCGCTGACGCTATTGTGCCGACCTGAAACAGCGAAGAGGCTGATAAAGCCTGCGGATATCACCGGCGAGACATTATTACGATCTTATCGTCATGATGAATGGGATAACTGGTTTGCGGCAGCAGGCATACCCTCATTCAGAATTAACGGTCCTGTTTTCGATTCATCACGTCTGATTATTGATGCCGTCCTGATCACAGGTGGCGTCGCACTGGCACCTGATATCATGTTTGAATCGGAAATAAAACGCGGAGTGCTCGTCAGGCCTTTTGATATTTATTCAGGCAACGATGGCTACTGGTTAACATGGCAGAAGGCCCGAAAAATGACCCCGTCGATGCAAATATTCCGTGAATGGATTATTCAGAAAATAATGAATCCGTAATGTTATTCAGATTTATTCTGTCATCACGTGGTTGGTGTCAGAGAAGATAAGGGTAATCACCGGTGTGTGACCGGCAGGCGGTGACACCACTTAGCCGGATGAGTCCGTTTCAGGCAAAGCTGCTCATCGCACTGCGATGCAGGAACGCCATTTTGCTCAGCGTTTTCAGGCGGACATCCCTGTCGCAGATTGCAAAGCAGGTGAAAGAATCGCGTGATTTCAGACAATTTACGCGGTTACGACTTCACTGAACCGCCTCTGGCACCAGGCCTGAAAGCATGCTTTTTCGCACGCCAGGCGATGACAAACGCAACAGCCATAAAGGCCAGAAGCGCCCAGGGGAATGATTCAGCACCGGCGTTATTGAGCAGCAGCCCGCCAGCGACGCCACCGCTGGCAATGGCCAGATTCCATGCGGTCGTTACCATCGCCTGAACGACATCGACATGATTGCCCGCCGAGTCGGCGGCGGCGGTCTGCATCTGGGTTGACGCGCCGCCAAACGACCATCCCCAGACGATGACGGCCAGAAAGACAACAGCCTGTTCCCGCATGCCTGCAGCAAGCACCACAGAGACAACCGCCAGGGCCGCAAGGCTGAGCAGAACCAGATTGCGCAGATGGCGATCTACCAGCATTCCGGTAATCCAGATGCCGATAAGTGCCGCAATGCCAAAAACCAGAAGGATAAGCCCCACGTTTGCAGCCAGTCCCGACAGCTGCAGGAACGGGCCGATAAAGGTGTAAAGAATGTTGTGTGCCGTCATCCACAGAAAGATAACCGCCAGAACGGGTGTGACGCCGGGTATCAGGAAAACTTTCCACACAGGGAGGCGACGACCAGACTGCTGCCCCGGCAGGTCAGGCACTGCGATCCATGTCCAGATAAACAGAATCACGGCCAGGGCTGCCATGATCCCAAAGGGCACTCTCCATCCCATCAGGCTGCCCAGCCATGCGCCTGCCGGTGTACCCAGTGACAGAGCAACAGGAATACCCACCATAGCAATAGCCAGTGCGCGCCCCTGCAACGCAGCAGGAACGAGGCGACGCGCATAGCCCGCCAGGATCCCCCATGCCAGTCCGGCTGCCACACCCGACATAAAACGGGCCGCCATCGTCAGCCAGTAACTGGATGACAGGGTGGTAATGGTGTTGAAAATCAGAAAGGTGCCGACGGCAAGCAGCAGCACTTTTTTACGCCGCCACCCACTGGTCAGCACCGTTAACGGGATCGCCGCAAGCAGCGATCCCAGTGCATAAATAGTGACCAGCTGTCCCGCCATCACCTGGGTAACACCCAGGCCTTCTCCGATTTCCGGAAGCAGACCTGCCGGCAGTGTCTCTGTCAGGATGGCAATAAAGCCTGTCATGGCAAAGGCCAGCAGGGAAGCCAGAGGCAGACCCCGCTGGGTGGTGGTTTCACTGAATGCTGAAGTGGTGTGCACGTGAGCCTCTTTTAAATCGTTGATAGCGTGGAAACCTAATAGAAAAAGATTTCCTGATTAATGTATCGATTGGTATATATCTGAAGCTATAGGCCGGTCAGAGCCTTGTCAAGCACATATGTATCGATTAGTCTTTATATCTGACACGTACAAACAGGAGCGGACATGGCTCAGATGGGACGTCCACGGACATTTGATCGTGATGAGGCAATTCGTCAGGCGATGACCCTTTTCTGGCAGTATGGCTACGAGTCCACCTCGCTTGCCATGCTCAAGTCGAACCTTGGTAACGGTATTACTGCACCGAGTTTCTACGCTGCGTTTGGTTCAAAAGAGGCGCTGTTTGAAGAAGTGGTTGACTGCTATGCGTCGACTTACGGCCAGGTTAACGATTGCCTGTGGGAAAACACGCCTGAACCTCGCGAAGCTGTTGAACTGGCATTACGCCGTTCGGCAAAAATGCAGACAGAACCGGGTCATCCCAGCGGCTGCCTGATTGCGTTGTCCGTAAATACCTGTTCACCCGCGAATGATCACATCCGTAAAATTCTGGCGGTACAACGCGAACGGACCAGGGCGGGATTTTTGCGATGCGTCACGAGAGCGAAAGAGGCGGGACAGCTGGCTGCCGATACAGATGTGCGGGCGCTGGCCACCACTCTCCACAGTTTTGAGCTGGGCCTGTCAACGGAAGCGCGGGATGGGGCAAGCGGTGAAGAGCTGGATGCGGCGGTATCAGCCGTGATGAAAGTCTGGGATGCAAATATCCCTGATGCCAAGAAGTGATGAGTAAGATCGTTTTCAGCACGCAGCGCGGGTATCAAAGGTGCAGCTATGCAGATGCGTAAAGCCGATTGCCCTGACTAAGGAAAAGCACCCTGATGACAATCAGATTTATCGCTGACGCCAAAACGTGGGCGAAAAATATTAAACGGGATGTACACGCGGTATGGCTTGCCGCCCGCGATCCCCGGACGCCGTTGCTGGCAAAAGTGCTGGCGTTGATTGTCGCTGCCTATGCCGTTTCCCCCATCGATTTGATCCCCGACTTCATTCCCATCATCGGCTATCTCGATGACCTGATCATCGTGCCATTGGACATCATGCTGGTGGTGCGTCTTATTCCCGCCGAAGTCATGCGTGAGCATCGGGAAACCGCAGCGCAGGCCAGCAGACGTCCTGTCAGTCGCATAACGGCAGGCGTGTTTATCCTGATATGGGTGATGTGCGCCGTGCTACTGGTCAGGGCATTTATCTGAAGCGGAGTGAAGCAGGTAACAGAGCATTAAAACAGGTTGAGAAGTCTGGCAATAAGGCGCGGGAGTTAAAACACGTGAAAATTTCACCTGCGGCAGTGTAGGGCGGAAAAGACTGATATCTCTCAAAAGCAACGTTCAGGTCTAATGCGTGGATGCGTTCTGTCAGGCCTGTCACTGCACACTGTAAAAAGCCCGCACCGCACGGGCTTTAGCCTGCTTTACAATCCCACCAGCGTAATATGTTTCTTCATTGTCAGCGCCTTATATAACGCGTTCGCCAGGTTGCCTGACGCTATTTCAGGATGAGCGCCGTCTGAATCGGTCCAGAACGATTTAATACGCAGTAGGGTATTAATGCTGGTGACGCGCTCCATCTCCAGCACAGCCAGCACAGGGTGGCGCATTTCGCCGAGTTGCTCTGTTGTATCTGCCTCGATCACCGCGGCTCGGGACGCCTGACTGTCAAAGATAACGTGGCATCGTGCGCCGTTCAGATTGAGTATGTCGATAACTTCGTAAAGGCACTCAACAGCCTCTGCACTGTAGGTTGCGGGCACATTAAACATAGCAAATCCCTCTGACGCAAAATGTAGTGAGCAGCCAGCATAGGCGAACTCTAATGAGAGGAGAAGTTACTGTTTTTGCATGGGAAATGTAGAGTTCTAAGGTTACGATAACGCGCGTTATTTTTACTCTTATTTAGGATGGTACTAAAGTTAAGCGAAGCGCAAGCGGGTCATGGCGGCAGGGCGCGGATTTGACTTAAAGAAACATTCTCACAGGCCCGGCTAACCGTTCCAGTGCGGAGTGTATTTGTAGCAGCACACAGCGCGCCAGCTGCGTGCTTTCGTCATTTTACAGGATGAACCTTAGGTTAAGTTTAAGATTTATCGCTGGGTTAAATCATAAACTTCTTATACCCGCAGCGCTGAATGCTAAAGAAGTCATGAACTAAAAAGCCGATTCACTGGATATTCTTACGCATGAAAATGCTTAGTGGGTCTGTAAGGTAAGGGGGGAAAGGGTCACAAACCTCATATCCGCATCTGCGATAGAGTGCTATAGCAGGTTGTTGATGAATGCCCGTTTCCAGCCGTAACTGATGGCACCGATTCTCCCGCGCAAGCTGCTCCAGAGACCCGACGATAAGTTCTCCCAGTTTACGGCCTCTGAACACAGGACGGATATAAACGCGCTTAATCTCACCAAAGCCAGCTTCCTGAATGAGCACAGCACCACACCCCGCTGGAAGACCTTCTTTATCTCTGACCATCAGACAACGGAGTTTTTCATCACTGACGGTTGATAAGTCCAGCGAATGATTACTCTCGTCGGGATAAAGTTCTGCTAAAAAAATATCGAGCTCTTTCACCAGACAACCCAATTCAGAATCACTTTTGTTTACTTCCGAAATGTAAGACATTGATCACCTATGATTTATCTTCCAGGCGATCAATCTATCAAGACCTTTCGGTAATACTGAATGCCTTTGACTGAATCGCGCCCTGCAGGTTTTTGTTAGAATGTGCCAGCGCTATTCAGCCTCAAATCGCAGGCTTCGCTGTGCCGGTACGTTGACTCTGCGTTGCATTCAGTTTGAGGCCGATTAGCCTGCGTCAGCCTGAGTGATTAAGCGGTATGGCCTGTCATAACGATCCAGTAAACTCCTAATAAATATCTAATAATTAACTGGTATAGTGACGCAAAAAAACAGTGACGGACGTTTATCTATGCTGAAGAAATACCGGGGTTCGCAAATTCTTTTCCACTGGCTGACGGTCATACTGATTATCGTCGCCTACGCCACCATCGAACTGCGCTGGATGGCAGAGAAGGGAACCTGGCAGCGAAATGCGGTGATGATTACCCATTTTTCCGCAGGCTTCTGCGTTATGATCCTGATGATAGCCCGCCTCTGGCTGCGTACCCGTTCTGTAACGCCGCCGATTACACCGCCCGTGGCACGCTGGCAGACGGGTCTTTCACATCTGGTGCACACGCTGATTTATGCGCTGTTTGTGGTCTTGCCGGTTCTTGGGCTCAGCTCGCGTTACCTGCGTGGAAAAGAGTGGGCCCTGTTTGGAATCAATATGCCCGTAGCGACATCGCCCGATCCCGCCACTGCCAGTATGCTGATTGACTGGCACGAGACTCTGGCCCCGCTGGGATACTGGTTAATTGGTCTGCATGCGCTGGCGGCGTTATTCCATCACTATTTTCTGAAAGATGACACGCTGCGCAGGATGATGCCATAACTGCGTCTGCTGAAATCACGGAGCGGAGCGATCGTAAACGGTCCGGCACTCAGGTGTTGGATAAACAGGAATATTGAGGACAATCATGCTCTGGCTTATATCGAAATATGCCATCACGGCTTTAATGGTCGTGCTGATTTCAGAAGCGGCTAAGCGTAGCGATCGACTGGGCGGCTTACTTGCTGCCTTACCGCTGGTCACCGTGCTGGTGCTTATCTGGATGAAGGTGGAAGGGCAGACCCAGGAAAAAATCAGTGCTCATGCCTGGTACACCTTCTGGTATGTGGTGCCGACACTGCCTATGTTTATTCTGTTCCCCTTTCTCTATCAGCGCACCGGCTTCTGGCTGACGCTGCTCATCTCCTGCGCTATCACTATCCTGCTTTTCGCACTCTGGGCGCTGCTTCTGAAACGCTTCGGTATCGTGCTGATGTAGCGCTATGCCGCCCAGGTAAGCAAGACGACCTCATGAGAGTCGGCAATAAAAAAACCGCCTCGCCGGGCGGTTAAACTCATCTTACCATCCACTACGCGGGCCGGACTCTGGCCTTCGTCGGATGCCCGTCACGCCCGTCATCATGGGTATGGTCCGGGTCAGGCTCAATGATAACAATATAATCTTTACCAACCCCATCGCGCGTTAACGTCACTAAATCCCCGGCAACAGGTTTGGAATCAAAATCATGTTCCTCTTCGACGCCCGTATCTTCAAAAATCACTCCGAATTTCATATTTCCATCCTCTTTGTGATGAGTCGCGCCGTTAACCCGGTTTTATGCTGACGCTTACCTGGTGAATTCTAGCCTGGACTGAAAATACCACCTGGCTCAGTGGATTAGCGGGTTCCGATTTGGGATGTAATAACTGGCGGATGCCAGGAGACGCGCGCCCGTCGAACGGTCGCGTTAATCAATCATTAATGCCGATGGCTTCGCGCTTTTTCGCTGTGGCTAATTTGCCATACTCTCTCTATGATGGATTTTTCCCGGGTGATTATCGGGAGCGATCAATGACTTAGGGAAGTACCCTCGCGATGACCTTGTTAAATGACCTCGATTTACGTCAGCTTGAAGCTTTCTCGGCCGTAATTTCTGCGGGCAGCGTCACAGCGGCGGCCAAAGCGCTGAACCGCTCGCAGCCTGCCGTTTCCCGTCTGATTCAGGAATTGGAGCAGTCGCTGGGTTACCCGCTGTTTATTCGCAATGGCCCACGTATTCATCCGTCAGAAGAGGCGTTGCAGCTGCATCAGTATGTGCAAAAAGCGCTGCTGTCATTGCAACAGATTCGCTTACGCGCGCAGGAGATCGCGCATCAGCAGCATCGCCCACTCAGCATTGCTGCGACGCCCGCGCTGGCTGCCGGTCTGTTGCCGCAGGCGCTGGCCGCGCTGAATCTGCAAAACAAAGTGCAAATCATCAGTGAATCCGCCGTACAGATAGCGCATGCGGTGATCACCGCAGAAGCTGACATCGGGTTATGCAGCTTGCCGCTGGAGCATCACGCGGTCGAGCTGCACTGGATTGGGCAGTCGCAGTGCGTGGTTGCGCTGCCGGAGGACGATGAGCTGGCGGCGAACAGTGAGCTATCGCTGAGCCAGCTGGCAGGCCGTCGTTTAATTGCGCCCTGGAGTCCGCAGCGCTTACGTGGGCGCTATGAAAAAGCGCTGAAAAAGGTCAAAGCGCCGCTACTGGAAACCATCGAGACCAACTCATCGGCGAATATTCTGGGCTGTGTGCGGGCCGGACTAGGCGTGGCGATCCTCGAGCCGGTCACGGGCTGGGGGATGCCGCTCGCTGGTGTGGCGATCCGCCCCATTCAGGAAGACATACCTTACTTCTTTGGCGTCATCACCCCCCAGGGCCGACAGATCTCCAGCGCGGTGCAGGCGCTGGTGGACGCGCTGGCGGAGGCCGCCGCGCAACTGTTGCCCGGGTTTGAACGTCTGACAGCCAGTGAACATCCGCGAATTATGCGCATCATCAACCAGGAGTGATAGCGGCTTGCAGGTCACCGTCACTCTGCAGGGATATCCTCCCTGTCTTACACGATTATATGAGCCAGGCATTAAGGCCCGCCCGGGCACGCCGCGATAAAAACCTTCATTTTCAGTGCTTATAACGTATCCGGCATAAGATATAAGAAATCCATTGGTTAAACCCTGAGCACAATTCTTGACTCCGATCCGGGGCAGGAGGATTATGCGAAAACTTAGCTCTTACTATGCGTTTTGATGATTGTTAGCCGCCTATTATGTTTTTAAGGGATAATGAAAAAAGGCACGGTCACCGGCGCTTTTTAACCGTTTTCGCTCGCTCTCAGGCGATCGCTGACACCAGGGAAATTGCTCTATGACGTATGCCGCCAAAGGTCTTGCCGCGCTCGAAGCTCAGCTTCAGCAGGATCTGGAATTTCTGGAACTGCCTGCTAAATCGTGGGTACCGGAACACACCTTCCAGACTGCGCCTGTGCGCGACGTAGTGGTGATTGGTGCGGGCATGTGCGGTCTGGCAGCGCTGGCGAAATTACAGCTCACCGGCATCAGCAATGTCGTGGCCTATGACGCTGCACCCGCAGGGCTGGAAGGGCCGTGGATTACCTTTGCGCGCATGGAAACACTGCGCTCGCCGAAATCGCTGCACGGCCCGGCACTGGGTCTGGCACAACTGACATTCCGTGCGTGGTTCACCGCGCAGTGGGGCAATGAAGCATGGCAGGCGCTGGACAAGATCCCGAAAGCGCATTGGATGGATTACCTGATCTGGTATCGCCGGGTGCTGAATCTGCCGGTGCAGAACAACGTGCGCGTCAGCAATATCGCGCAGGCCGGAGATTTCATTGCGCTGGATCTGGACGGTGCCGAAACCGGACGTGTTTACACACGTCGTCTGGTACTGGCCACCGGACGTTCAGGGCTTGGCGGTTTTGCCGTACCGGATTTCCTGCAAGGCATTGACCGCCAGTTCTGGGCACACTCCGCCGATGAGATCGATTTTGCGGCATTGCAGGGCAAACGCGTTGCGGTGATTGGTGCAGGGGCCTCGTCGATGGATAACGCGGCGACCGCACTGGAGCAGGGCGCGAGCGCAGTTGATCTGCTGATTCGTCGTAAAGAGATGCCACGAATTAACAAGATGACCGGCATCGGCAGCCAGGGCGTGGTGCACGGCATGCATCAGTTGCCGGATGCGTGGAAATGGAAATTTGTCGATTACACCGCCGCTACACAAACCCCGCCGCCGCGTTCCTCAACTCTGCGCGTATCCCGTCATGACAATGCGCGTTTTTTTCTCGACTGCGGCATTAATGCCGTTAAGCAGGAAGCTGATGGCCTGCTGATTGAAACTACCCAGGGTGCACTGCGCTACGACTTCCTGATCGCCGCTACCGGCTTTACCAACGATTTCCATGGCCGCCCGGAGTTTGCTGCTATCGCGCCGCATATCCGAAGCTGGGCCGACGGTCGCTATCAGCCTGAGATGGGGCCTGCGCGTCACAGTCTGCTGGAAGCGCCGGATCTCGGCCCTTCGTTTGAGTTTCGCGAATTAACGCCTGGTGCCTGCCCGATGCTGGCACATATCCACTGCTTTAACGATGCCGCGATGCTGACGCACGGCAAAGTCTCCGGCGATATTCCGGCAGTGAGCGCAGGTGCCGATCGTCTGGTGCGCGGGATTACTGCCTCGCTGTTTGCCGAAGATGTCGAGCAGCACTTCGCCAGCTTACAAGCTTTTGACACCCCTGAATTGCAGGGCGATGAATGGGTGGATTCAACCCCGTTACTAAAACAGGAGAACACGCTGTGAGCGACGCTATTGATCAGGCCGCCGGATTAACACCAGAAGAGGCGTTGTATCAGACACGTCGCCTGCGTCCCGAATTTGTGGAAGGCGCAGAAGCGTGCCGTCTGTCAGTGCTGACACCGGCAGATGAACAGGGTTTACCTGCGGAGCTGCGCCTGGCGCTGGCCCGGCGTATGGCGGTGCTGAATGACGACGTGCCGCTGCAGCGTGATTATCAGGCACAGCTGGCGGCGTTGAATCCGTCAGAAGCGCTGCTCGCACTCGCTGCGGGTGACGTTGTGCATGAAGAGCCGCTGGCCACGCTTGCACGCCACACCGACCTGGTGACACAGCAACCGATTCAGGCGACCGAACAGCATATTCGCCTGCTGGAGCAGGCCGGATTAACCAATCCGCAGATTGTTGCGCTCTCGGAATTGATCGCCTTTGTTAACTTCCAGACGCGCGTTGCGGCTGGTTTACGTCTGATGAGGTCCGCATGATTCCGTCGGTTAATCTCAAGCCACTGCACTGGCATCCCTACATTACGCCAGTGGATGTTGAACAGGCGACACCGGCGCAGCTTGATGCGATGAAAGTGACGCCGTCCAACAAGAAAATCTCAGAGTACGTCCGCACGCTGGTCCACGATCCGGAGAGCTATACCGCACGCACCGGATTATTCAACGCCATTATGTACGTCGAAGGTGGCCTGGATCGTGCTGATCGTGAGCTGGGCGCGCTCGGTGCTTCAATCGTTAATGGCTGCCGCTACTGTGCGGTGGTGCATGCGCGCCGTCATGTTCAACTGGCCGACAGCGACGCCGTGGTCAGTGCCATCTATTTTGATCGGGCGGATGTATTAGGGGAACGCGACGCGGCGATCTATCACTTTGCGCGCCGTTTGTCCGTCACGCCGTCGGAAGCCACGCCGGACGATGTCGCCGCGCTGCGCGCCGTTGGGATGAACGATCAGGAAATTATCGACCTGATTCACGCTATTGCCATTTTTGGCTGGGCCAACCGTCTGATGCATGTGCTCGGCCATGCTGACCTGAATAAATAAGGGCTGCACCGGATGTTAGAACTCAACAATATTACGCTCGCTTACGGCAGCAACCCGATTCTGAAAGGCGTCGATCTGTCGGTAAAACGCGGCGACGTGGTGTCGATTATCGGGCCAAGCGGTACCGGGAAAACCACGTTACTGCGCTGTATCAACTATCTTGCGAAGCCGTCAGCGGGGACGATTCAGCTGGATCAGATTCGCATGGACTATCAGTCCCCCGACAAAGCGGCGATCCAGGCAATCCGTCTGCGCACCGCGATGGTATTTCAGCAGTTCAACGTGTTTAAGAACATGACGGTGCTGGAAAACGTGATGGATCCGCTGATCGTTATCCAGCGTAAAACTAAGCAGCAGGCGCGCGATATCGCCGTGCAGGAGCTGGAGCGCGTAGGCCTGGGGGCAAAGCGGGATCACTATCCGTCGCAACTCTCTGGTGGCCAGTTACAGCGTACCGGTATCGCCCGTGCTCTGGCGGTCAGGCCGGATGTGATGCTGTTTGATGAACCGACCTCATCGCTCGATCCCGAGCTGGTGGGTGAAGTGCTTAAAGTGATTAAAGATGTGGCGTCATCCGGCATTACCTCGCTACTGGTGACGCACGAAATGCAGTTCGCGAAAAGCATTTCGAATCGCATCGTGTTTATGGATCAGGGTGTGGTCGCGGCGCAGGGAACGCCTGCAGAGATGTTTGATAACCCGGCGCTGCCACGCCTTGCCCAGTTCCTCAACTCAGAAAAAGTATTCTAATAAATAAAGGAATCAGTGACATGCCTGCAATCAAAACAACATTACGTCGACTGGCCGCGCCTGGTATCATCGCGCTGGCCCTGATCAGCGGCAACAGCTTTGCTGACGCCGTACGCACGATTAAAATCGCCACCGCAGCAGAATCGAAACCACTGTCATGGGGCGCAATCGGCCATGAGCCAGAGGGTTATGAGCCGGATGTGCTGAAAGCCATCAACGCGAAATTGCCACAGTATAAATTTGTGATGGAAGGCGCGGCGGACATCGCTCAGGAAACCGGCCTGGTGACCGGCAAGTACGACATGGCGACGGGCGGCTATTACAAAGCGCCAGCGCGCAGCAAACAGTTCCTGATCCCGGATGCACCGATGGGTGCCAGCCTGATGAAGATTTACAGCCGCAGCGACAGCAATATCAACGGCATGAAAGACCTGGTCGGTAAAAACATCGTGCCGGTAACCGCAGGCGGTGGCGTCTATAAGTTTGTCACCCAGTGGCAGCAGGAAAATCCGACTGACAAAATCACCATTAAAGCCTCCAGCGCAGGCGTACCTTACCCGGATCGTCTGAAAGAAGTGCAGAACGGTAAATATGACGCGCTGATCCTGCCTTCAAATCTGGGCGAGCAGACGGTCATCGACAACCAGAAGCTGGCGATCAAAGCCAGTGAGCCGGTGGCGATTAACAACACCTATGTGCTGATCCATCGCTCTGCCGAGAACCAGGCACTGAATGATGACATCGCCAAAACCCTCAACGAGCTTAAGGCGGACGGTACGCTGGATAAGCTGGCGCAGAAGTGGTTTGGCGAAGACGTTACGAAATACATGAAGTAACAGATTCACTGCGCCCGGCGCTAAGCCGGGCGCATGCTGTCCTTTTTAGCAGGAGTGTTTCACCGTGAATCTATCCTCCATGATTCCAGAACTGCTGTCGGCGCTGCCTCTGACGCTCGGCATCATGTTTGTGGCGATGATTGTCGGGTTCTTTCTGGCGCTCATCGCGACGCTTTTCCGCGTGCGCCGTATTCCCGTGATCAGCCAGCTGGCCGATCTCTACGTTTCCTATGCGCGCAGCGTGCCCGTGGTGCTGCAGCTGTTTGTCGCCTTTTACGGTATGCCATTGATTACCGATAACTTTGGTTTCAGCGACTTCTTCACGCCCAATGTGGCGGCGATGATTGGTCTGAGCCTGTATCACGGCGGTTATCTGTCTGAAGTGATGCGCCCGGCGTACCTGGCGGTTGAGCGGGGTCAGCACGACGCCACCGACAGCCTGGGCTACAGCTTCCGCCAGAAAATGCTGCGTGTTATTGGCCCACAGGCGGTGCACTTTGCGCTACCGGGTTACGGCAATGCCATTATCTATCTGATTCATAACGTGGCGCTGGTGATGTATATCGGAGCGGCCGATGTGATGGCGACCGCGCACCTGATCATGGAACGCGATTACAACCAGTATCAGTTCGGCACCTATCTGGTGCTGGCCGTGCTCTATTCACTGCTGTGCGGTGTGGCGTGGCTGGTTATCCGCTTCTTTGAACAACGTCATGCGAAGTACAGCTCTAAGTCTGCGCCACGCGTGAAGTTCACCACCAGCGTCTGATCAGGAGAAAATCATGTTTGATGCTGAGGTTTTGTTGCCGGACTTCTGGAGCATTCTGGATGCCGTGCCGGTGACGCTGTTGATGGCGGTAACGGTGTTTATCTGTTCGACGCTATTGGGCGGGCTGTTTGCGTTTGTTGAGCATCGCCGTATTCCGGTGCTGCGCCAGCTGGTGATCACCTACAAAATTGCTTTTAAAGGCGTGCCGATGGTGGTGGTGATTTTCCTCGCCTATTACGGCCTGCCACCGGCGCTGCACTTTGTTGCCACGCTGATTGGCGTTGAGGTTAATGCCCATTCACTGCCGAACTGGGTGATCATCATTGTCGCGCTGAGCGCCTGTGTCGCGGCATTCCAGGCTGAAGTGTGGAAAGGGGCGCTGAACTCGTTCGACAGCGGACAATCGGATGCCGCCCTGTCGCTCGGCTATAGCGGGGGTCAGCTGTTTCGTCGGGTCATGTTCCCGCAGATTATCGTGGCGGCGATCCCCGATCTGGCGAATGCGTTTATGGTGATCATGAAAGCCCTGTCGCTGGCGTTTGCCATTGAAGTAGTGGATATCTTTGCCCAGGCACAATTAACGGCGGCACTGAACTTCTACTATCTCGAAGCCTTCCTGATTGCGGTGGTGTTCTACATGGTGATTGCTTACGTGGTTACTAAGATTGCCGACAGGATTGAGGCTGCGCTGCGCGTGCGCACCTGAATAATCAGTGAGGCATGCAGTGTCTGCATGCCTTCATCTGCGGGAACCGGCAACAATGCCGGTTCCTGTTCTGCCCTCGGAAAAGTTCCTGCCGACAGTGACAGCAAAAACCTGCAGCCAGACGTGATAGCGAAGATCTTACGGATTATTGGTAAGGCATCAGGTTGAGTGCAGAGAGGTGGTCAGCGCTGGTTTGAAGAGGTCGCAATCAGGAATATCAGCTAATGCGCTGACTCTGCTCACGGCGATACTTATGATAATCCTCATCACACTCGGCTGAGCAAAAAGCCGTTTCAGCCACGACAGCTTCATCTTTGCACCAGACGCATAAGCCGTTGGGACTGGTAAGTTTGCTCTTACGGGCTGCCAGCGAGGCGGCAAGATGCGCTTCTTCGCGCTCCTGAGCCAGATCAACATCATCCATAAATTTCCAGAGCCTCATTGAATTTCAAAGATCAAAACACAAACCGTTATGTACAGAGAAAGCGTTTGTGTAAACGAATGCCTAATTATACAGCAAATCACGCTAATACTTAATCACAGCGCTATATTTCCATAGTCTTACACTGACTTTCAGAATTATCAGAAAACAGTGTGCCAGAGCCCGTCATCTCTTCCTTCGAATCTTTGGAGGACAATATTAATAATTTCTGCTGAGCCGACAGGTTTTACTGAATTATTGTGTCAGAGATGACGGTTAAAGCATTCAGCCATTTATTTGCATGTTTATTGACTGATTCAGGATTATTAAAACTTGTGTAACTATGCAAATACCCTGAAACAGTTACTTTAAAATCGTGTCAGAGCCAACGTTATGATTTATAAAATTCAGCGTCAGGTGGCGTTTGTCTCCATAACACCTTGCGCTGACCTGTTTTATACTTTTCATGATTCAGCATCGAACCCACAGCTCTACTTTAAAAGTGTAAGAATTAATGCTTAGTGCATGATTTTCACCTGATTTTAACTACAGTTGATATCACTCTGATTACATCGCAATGGTTTTACGATGCCGACATCTTTAACCTCCACGCTTTATGCACGCCTGCGGCTGCTGCTCTCCATCACTGCCGGACTGATAGGCTATTTTCTGCTCTCTGATCAACAGGGGCAGATGCAGCGGTTACTGATAAGCTGGAATGTCTGGGCCTGGCTCTATCTTTTTATTCTCTGGTTTCGCATGCTGCGTACCGATGCGACGGGCATCAAACGCATTGCGCAACAGCAGGATCAGAGTGCTGCACTGGTGCTGGGCATTGTGATCGTCGCCTGTATGGTCAGCATTGTGGCCATTCTGAGTGAACTGCCCACGCTAAAAGGGCTCACCGGCACACCGCGACTGCTGCATCTGTTGCTGACGGCAATGACACTGATTGCATCCTGGGCCATGTTGCCCAGCGCATTTGCGATCCATTATGCCCACCAGCACTATCTTTACCGGGATAACAGCGTGAGTCCGCTGATCTTTCCGGATAAAACGAAAAATCCAGGTTACTGGGATTTTCTCTACTTTTCATTCACCATCGCGGTTGCCTCGCAGACGGCAGACGTCGCCACCGGAACAACAGAAATGCGTAAGCTGACGTTATTGCAGTCTGTTATCTCATTTATTTTTAACCTGGCTATTCTGGGCTTATCGGTGAATGTCGGCGCTGGTTTACTTAATTAGGCTGTTTTGATCAATCGACAACCGGACAACGTTTATCCGGCGTGTGCTTCTGAAATAACCTGGTTACCTGTCGTGATTATAACAATGTGTAATAAGGTGTTAGCTGCCTCTTCACGAGCCACCCGGTGCCGTGTAAGTTCGTGGGTGATTTACGCTATTGTCCCCCTAATCCGACAAGGAGAAATAGAGTGAAAGCAACCGCCATGGTCACTACCAGCCTGTTAATGCTGATGAGCAGTGTTCACGCTAAAGATCTGACGACATCAGCAGAGGGTAACAAGCTTACCGTCAGCTTTGGTCAGCCCACCATCAAACAGGTGCTGCACTACCGCAAAATGTATGACAAAAAGCCGTTTCCGGATGCGGAGATTTATTACTACGACAACGGCACCTATAAGATCATTTCTCAGGGGGAAAACCATTACGGCGTTTATGTCATGCAGGGCAGGTTTGATGATGAAACCTTCACCGTACGCTTTATCTCACTGCCTTCATCCGACTGGGGCAATAAAACGGCCTTTCACCAGTTAACCTTTATCAGAAATGAAAAGCAGAACGTTTTTATTCAGAACGCGATTGTGGATACCGGCGAGGCCATCGCGCAGCAGAATGGCACCTATACGCAGGAAAAAAACAGCGTAACCAATCCGGTTTCTGCACGCTGGGAAAACAAATAAGTTTCGTATAGCAGCTCTGCCATGCCTCCTGTTTTGACCGGCTGCAGCCGGGCCGGTCACTGTTGTTCCAAAAAGATCAACAGCTGCTGTGTCATGCCCTATGCTTTTCCTCTCAGTCAGATGTCCTTAAGACACCATTCAAGGCGTTTGTGAGGGCAGGGAGGTCCACTGCCGGTAATCAGTCTGTGAGTCATATCGCCAGCTTTTTACTGATACTAAACTCCATTCTTTCTGAATTTTATCAGGTCCCGAGGCATAAATATGGACAGCGTTTTCCCCCTGCTGATTGCGCAGGATGTTACTTTTTCAGTCGGGGATCGCCAGTTACTGCGACCCATCTCTCTGCAGTTAAATCAGGGCGAATATGTGTTACTGACCGGTCCATCCGGCAGCGGAAAAAGCACGCTTCTGAAGATTCTTGCTTCACTGATTACCCCGACTTCCGGCCAAATCTTTTTCAGGAACAGTGATATCAACACGCTAAAAGCAGAGAACTATCGTCAGCAGGTGTCGTACTGTTTTCAGACGCCACAACTGTTTGGTCAGACGGTTTATGACAATCTTGCACTGCCCTGGCAGATTCGCCGCGTAAAGCCTCAGCGTGACAAGCTCGTTGCTGCGCTGGAAAGCGTTAATCTTTCTCCTGACATGCTGGATAAACCGGTTGAACAACTTTCTGGCGGAGAAAAGCAGCGTGTCGGACTGCTCCGCAATCTGCAGTTTATGCCTGACGTACTGTTACTGGATGAAGTGACCAGTGCCCTTGATGAAGAGAACAGGCTGGCCTTACTTTCACTGATTAACCGGATTGCCGCTGAAGAAAAGGTGGCGGTGGTGCGGATCAGTCATGATGTCAGCGATATTCAGCAGGCCGGGCATGTTCTGCGCCTTGAGCCGCCAGAAAAGGAGAATGCGCGTGAATCAGCATAATATCAGTGACACCTCGCTGTTGCTGTCGCTGACGCTGGTCTTCATAGCGCTGCTTATCAGCCAGAAAGAAAAACTGGGCATGGGCAAAGATATTGTCTGGAGTGTTTGTCGGGCAATTGTTCAGCTGGTCATCGTCGGCTTTGTGCTGAAGTCGATTTTCGATGTCAATAACAGCTGGCTGACGGTCCTGATGGTGCTGTTTATCTGCGTGAATGCTGCGATCAACGCCCGCAAACGCGGTCGGAATATTGATAACGCCTTTGCGATAGCCTTTACCTCAATCATCAGCGGCACCGTCATCACACTGACGATTCTGGTACTGAGCGGCGCGATAGCCTTTGTGCCGATGCAGGTCATTCCCATTTCAGGCATGATCGCCGGGAATGCCATGGTTGCTGTAGGGCTCTGTTTCAGCAACCTGAATCAGCGCTTCAGCGACAACCACCAGAAAATTATGGAGATGCTGAGCCTGGGTGCATCGGTGAAGCTGGCCTCAGGTCGTATTATTGCTGACAGCATTCGCACAGCGATGATCCCGACAGTGGATTCAGCTAAAACCGTCGGGCTGGTCAGTCTTCCCGGTATGATGTCCGGACTGATTTTCGCCGGAATCGATCCGCTAAAGGCAATTAAGTATCAGATTATGGTGACCTTTATGCTGATAGGCACCGCCAGCCTGTCAACTATCATCGCAGTCTGGTTATCCTATCGACGGTTTTATAATGCCAGGGCGCAGCTGAAGATAACCGATAACCGGCGAGATCAGTGATAGGGCTTTGTGGTTCGGGATACGAAAATAGCTGCCTGGCAATTATTACCTGGCAGCATAATAATGGGTTTTAAAAATAGGGGCAGAAAATTAACCGGACTTGCCAGCGCTATTAAAGATGTATGACGCGATTTGCCGATGCAATAGTGGAAGGACGATGAGCAATGATAATCCGCGTAATATTAAGCTGTTGCACGGCATCATTGACGGCTCTTTCACTCTCCTGATCCAGATGACTGGTGGCTTCATCCAGCAACAATACTCCCGGCTTACGAAATAACGCGCGGGCAATAAACAGCCGCTGCTTTTGTCCGCCCGAGAGACCATCGCCTAATTCACCCACCAGCGTATTGTATCCCATTGGCATCGCCATAATATCCTCATGAATAAAGCTGCTCCGTGCGCACTGCTCCATCCACTCAGGATTATAGTCAGGGGTAAAACCCACAATGTTATCCCGGATTGATCCCGCAAAAAGTCTGTCATCCTGCAGTACGCAGCCAATCCGCTTTTGATATTTTTTTATTCCAAATGCACTGATATCTCTATCATCAGCCAAAATTGTGCCTGACGTAGGGGCATAAAGTCCTGAGAGGATTTTCATCAGCGTGGTTTTTCCTTTGCCTGAAGCGCCCACTATTGCCACGCTTTCTCCGGCGGCAACCTCAAAATTAACGCCATTAAGAACCGGCTTTGTGTGAACATCGTATGTATAAACGAGGTCCTGAACTTTGAGCTTGAGGGGTAATGAGCATCGGGCTGCATCAGAAAGACTATCTTCACGCGAGTCGTCTGACTCAGTCAGAGCAATGTCAGCAATACGTTCATTATGGACATGCAGCATCCGAAGCTGAAGTAAAGCCTCAGTCAGGGAGGAAACCCGGTCACCAAATTGTGCACGATAAGCGTTGAAAGCGACAAACATGCCAAGCGACATATGCTGGTCAATGACCTGGTTAGCCCCCAGCCAGAGAATCAGGATCTGATCACAGGTCATGATAAAAAGGTGAAGTCCGCCAAATAACATATCCAGCCGGTTTTTTTCAATCCCACTGTTAGTACTGTCAATAACCAGGTTGAGCCATCTTTTTTCGCGGATAGTGCCATAACCCTGAGTTTTGACAGTCGCTATGCCATACAACGTCTCCATAAAATGAGAATTGATACGCGCACTCTTAACCAATTGCTGGCCCGTCACCTCACGATATCTTGGCCAGGCATAAAGTCTGAGTAAAACATAGAGTAAAGTAAATGCGGCAACAAACCAGTACAACATGGGACTGTATATAAACATCATAACCGTCAGGCCGGTGAACATGATTCCGTCAACAATCGCTTTAACAATGTTCTGAGTGAACGTGCTCCTCAGCACATCCAGTGAACCAAAGCGCGACTGGATATCACCTAACTTACGGCGGGCAAAGTAGTCAAGGGGAAGGGTAACCAGGTGAGTAAATAAGCCCGATTTCCATTGCACATCAATCAGCGTACTCATCACCAGCGAAGACCAGGATCTCACAATACTGACACAACTGCGGAAAATTACGAAAAAGAGCAGTCCTGTGCAAATGAGTCCGAGTAGTCCTTTATCGCTGGCCGTGATCACATGATCCATAACCAGCTGTGTGCCTACTGGCAGCAATAAATTCACCGACTCAATGACCAGTGATAGGAAAAATATCTTGATCAGCGCGTGTGATAACCCCTGGACGCTGGAAAAAAGTTGATTCAGCCTGATTCGATCTTCTTTTTTCGCCTTGCTAAACGTGCTTTCCGGCCAGAGTTCCAATGCAATCCCTGTAAACTGGCGTGAGAATTCTCCTTCACTGACTGTACGTCTGCCAGCTGCCGGGTCATGGATGACATACCGGCCTTTTCTGACGCTAACAAGGACGACAAAATGCGAAAATCCCCAATGTAAAATGCAGGGCAGGCGTAATGCTGACAGTTCGTCCAAATCCAGGCTTAATGGACGGCTGCCGAGGTTCATCTGAGAGGCAATCTCTACAATCGCGTTAAGGTTTGCGCCGCGTGAAGAAAAGCCAAAGCGCTGTCGCAGGTTGTGCAGGGCGGTATGCTGACCATAGTAGCCTGCAATCATTGCCAGGCAGGCCAGCCCGCATTCCGCCGCCTCGGTCTGAAGATACAGGGGTACGCGTCGTCGCAATGATAAATTCAGTTTCACTGCATGTTCTGAAAAAAATTGATTAATCATTTAAAGGCCCCCTGGCGCTGTTCTTCATGTCGTAAAATGGGGTAGCCATCCATTGGTAGATTCGGCGTGTTTCCAGAAACAGCGTTCCCGTTGCCTTCATTCCATTCTCAAGTGCCAGAGATTTGTTCTGCCAGATAATCGCCTCCTGTTCCGGTTTAACCAACACTTTGTACCAGGATTCACCACGCTGGTTATCGGCCAGTGGGGCGCTGGAATACTCCAGAATTTCCTGTCGTGAGGCCGGTGTTTTTGCGACAAAACTCACGGTCCCTCGGAACTGGCCAAACTTTTCCATCGGGAAGGCCTGATAACGGATGTTGACAGGATCGCCGGGAGCCAGCCAGGGAAGGGCGGTATTAGGCACCCACATTATCAGCTGATGTCCTTGTATCTTCTGAGGTACGATTTGCAATAGGCTGTCGCCAGGATTAACCATTTGTCCGGTACTGGCACTAAAAGAGTCAATTCGGCCACCTGTTGGCGCGGTAACAACTATAATTCCACTGGCATCAGCAGAAGAGAGCTCGCGTTTTAAGGCGTTTCTCTGGATTTTCATTTGCCAGATTTGCGTGTCAAAATCGGCAGACTGCGTCTGTATTTGACTGGCTATACGCGTAGACTCCAGCGCATTTTGTTGATTCTGGCTATAGAGCGTGAGCAGGTTGTTCTGCTGCTGATAGTAGAGCGCTGCCTGATTCAAAAATTGATCGTTGTTAATCAATCCTTTTTTACGCCACTTGTTATAATTCTCCATGTTATTTTGCATCAAAGCGATCCCTTTCCTGGCTTTATTGACGATATCAGTGGATAAGCCATAAGCATTGTCATAACGATCTTTTTGCTGCTTCAGCGCGTCAATGGTTACGTGTTTATTTTGTTCAAGGCTGAGGATGATTTGATCAATACTGGCAATCTGATGATGAATTTCACGCTGTTGATTTTCGCTGACGCGTCCGGACAGTGTGGTCCTGCTGACATCTATTTTTAAGAGTGGCTGGCCTTCTTTAACAGTATCGCCAGCATTAGCCAAAGCACTGATAATAAATCCTTGCTGGGCAGAAAGTACGTTTACCGCACGAGGCGTGGTAATAATTTCCCCATCAACGCTAATACGATGGGTATAACTGCAAAATGTAATAAACGCTATGATGCCAGTGACAAAAAAGGAAGTGACGATAATGATCCAACTCAGGGGAATGCCGGGCAATAGCAAGGCCTGGCCTTGCCATGTATCCCGGTAATGTTCAATGGCCTCTTTACGAAACATAGTCTTCAGCCCGGCTCACTGCATGAGAAGGACTGCTTAAAGCACTCTCCAGTAATAAGATTGCAGGTCATCCAGCTGTTCCGATCGGGATTATGCCTGGAAGCCCAATACACCTCGCACGTTTCGGGACCGAATACCTGTTTCAGGAGTGCAAGGAGTTCATAGCGACGATATTTTTTAAGTAGACAAAAATCTGTCAACCAGAGAATGTTGCCTTCATTCCACTCTGTTGGATGCAAAATATATTCAGGCTGTGTGATGCATTTTTTCAGTGTGTCTGGCCGAATCCGTGCCCAGGTCAGATAGCCTTGTACTTCACCTCCCCCATCGTAGAAAAAATGAATCTGCTCCTGAATGATAGCGTGACGTGTCCATATTCCTAACGCTGCTACAGGAAAGCGGCAGTAGCGAGGGGATGACAACATACAGCTTGCCGCAAGGCCCAGCTGTGTAGAATAGGCTTTAGCATTCGTATTATGGCTTTCGTTAAATAACATGCTTTGTTCCGTTTTTCGTCTCAATTAACTCAAGCACGCGTGCATCATAGTAGTGATGTAAGGCGTCAAAAATAACAGCAGGAAGGTCATTGAAATCGCACAAGCGATGATCGAACGACAGTTGTCCGGTCTGCCAGCAAAATGTCAGCGAGGGATAAATACCGGGTAACAAGGACAGATGTTCGCCATCATCCAGGGCTAAATGGAATGTTGCACGTGCGCTAGCTTTCTCCATAAGTGCCGACAGGGGACCGTCAAAGTTGTCAAACTCCTCATTAAAGGACTGGAAATCAAGTCGCTGATCAATACACCGTTGACGGAATGAAGAAAACGCTATCGCAGTCAGTTGATGGCAGTTTGCCTCCTGCAAAAGGTCCAGACACCCTTTCAAAAAAGCATGGCCTGGCGTAGAGGAGCCATGCTGGCACAGGATATCCTGTATTTCTTCTTTACCGGTCGCGAGAGCAATCGTTAACCGTGTCACTGCCGGAAGCTGCCCGTTTTTCGCAAACAGTGCTTCCGGTGCCAGAATTAATGCGCGGTCATACAAAGTGATAAATTTCGCGAGGTTATTTTTGGGAAGTGTGGCATGAAGGTTCGCAGGAAAACCGGTGCGGCATAAAGTATAAAAAATACGCCAGCGCATAAACTCTTCTGAATACAATTTTTCTACCTGCTGAGAAGAATAAGGCTCTGCTTCACCACCACGATATTTAAACCAGAGATAACTGATATTTTTTAGCGAACCCAGAACATTCTGCCATTCGCTCTGCAAATAACGCATCTGCTCATCCCAGATTTTTCTGTCACGGAAGAGTTTTGGTACTGCGCTGGAGGTGGCATTAAAATCGAGTAAAGCACCATTAATGGTTACGTTTGAGGCAGATGTCGTAAGTTTAATCAGGCTGGCACGACAGAAAGCCAGTTGTCTGGCCAGGCGATGAATTAATGTTGAAATCAGATAACGTCCAGCCTGTTGTGGATTATTACACTTCCGCATCGTGCTGGATAACTCATTATCCAGAAAGTCTTCAATCTGTTGAAAGTTGATTTCAGTTCTTTCACTGTCTATGGGTAATCTTGACTTGATCTTTTCCTGCGGTTTATAAAATAGCGCCCTGTCAAAGTGGGCTAGTCTTACAGGCGCGTCACGAACCAAAAGTGCCCGGGAAGTATTTACGGGATAAGCATCATTTGGAATTGAAAGGGGTAATACCATAATGCAATGAGATTGCACGGCACCGTAGGGAAGTACGCTATTCAGTGTTCGCCCCCAGAATGCATCCGAAAATGCCTGAAATGCGCAAAGGCAGCCATCTGAATGGTAGCGATCCCGATAGCGGCTTACGAGAGGGGTGGGGCCGATCCCTTTAAGCTGAAATTCCCCGTCATAACCCGCACGCGCGCTGCCCCCATTACCTGCAACTTCGCTGCCGCCATATAAATCAGCCCAGAATCGTTTACTGGGTCCATTAACCAATTTGTCATCAGGAATTACCCAGGCGTAATTATCCAGGAAATATGCGGAATCGAACTGGGTATCTGGCGAAAGCCATAAAACCTGAGCATTGTTAACGCTCGTGGTATCGAAGGATATTAATGTTTTTTCCAGTGCTGAAAGCGTTTTCATCCGCTAATATCATCCTTTTCCTGGGAAGGTCTTACATTCAGATCTTTAGTGATTTTTTTTAAGATGTTGTATGGCCCTCTTAAAGACAACCCCTTACTTTCAGAGATAATATATATGCGCTGAGACTTAAATTTCTTATAGCGGGGTACAGGAAGATCATAGAAACCTTCTGGCGTTATTTCGTAGTTGAACCGACGTAGTAATCTCTCTAAGTCGTAGCTGTTCTCATGACAGTCTATATGCAATTGAGAGATGCAGGTGAACCAGAAATTCGCAGCCAGGCCGCACACTAAACCTATATAGCCAGCATGGACGTTGCCCCGAGTAAACAGAGGAAGGATCCAGAGCATAATGGCAGAAAAAATGAGCAGAACCAGGGTCAGGAATATTAAGCGAAAGCTATCGTGACGCCATTGTTGAAGTAAGTTTAGTCTTTGCAATTTAAAAAATTTCTTCACTGTGTTGAGAATCCTGACGAATTTTAAGAGCAGCCTGCGCTGCTCTTAAGGAGTGTGTTAACCGCCGGACGACGCAGAACCACCACTCATAGCACCAATGCCTGAAGAGATCGCAGAGCCTATCGCATCACCACCGAAATAGCCGATGCCGGCACCTACTCCGCCGCCAATGATAGCACCAGCCGGACCACCAAGGCCTGCTCCAATCAGTGCACCGTCTTCTCCTCCAGCTATTGCTCCGGCTGTACCGGCAACACCAGCGCCAATACTTTGCGCTGCGCCAACAATATCCGCAGCACCGCCGATCAGTCTTAACTCATCAGTTGTTAAAGCTCGCATAAAATTTCCTTTTCATAAAAATATCTTACCTATGCCGAGCTGGAATATTAACGGAAAACTTACAATCTGCAAATAGTAATAATGATTATCACTATCAATATCCAATCTATTGATAAATAAACATATTAATTGTAAATTTATTTTAACAAATGAAAGGGGATGCTATTGGGGAAATGAATACATTAACAAAATGAATCATTCTGGATTTTTATGTTCATAAATGGGCTGCGATTGACGAGCTTACTTTTGCGCGCACTCAGGTAACATCACTGAATAATATGGTGCGGCATGCTATTACTGGTTGTCCATGAGAGGGAATACGGTTAAACCGCAAAGTAGATGACATCAGCCGGATAGCAGGTGCTTGCAAACCTTCAGGCGCAGACCAGATGTTCAAACATTCATTCTGTTTGTTTTGGTGCGCAGGTGTGGGTCATACACCGTGAGAGAAATTCATCCGTAAGTTGTAAGGGGCGGCAGATCCGGGTGATTCTCAATCGTAAAGTCTCATTGATTCGATGCTTAGTGACTGGCTCTCTGAAAGAGCCTATAGCTGGCAGCAATCAGTTTCAGATGTACGAGGATGAGTAACAGCAGGGCAATTTTTTGGGCGTAATAGAGGATTGTCGTTTTTGTTTCTTTGGCGAGGGTTATATAAGTCAAATCGTGGCATCTCGCAGGCTTAAAACCATTAATTATGCGTATGAGCAAATTGCTCAGCGTATTATCAAAGATTTCATCTTCGCCTATGCTGGTGAATGTTCTGACGCATTTACAGATTCACGTAATAGGGTTAGCGGTAACATTCGAAGCGCATAGCGTAGACAGGGCGAAAGTATTAACATTCATAGATCACCGGACAAAACTCTTGTCCGGTGATTAGCTAACTTACGCCGGGACTACCGCTTAAGCTTAATTCTGTGCCGGCTGGGCCTGCTGATTTTTTTCCGCCTCTTTCTGTTTTTTCTTCGCCATATGATGACCGACTGCGCAACCCGCCGCGGCACCGGCAACACCATGATGATGAGCAACATGACCTGCCACACCGCCGACTGCGGCACCTTTGAGACATCCTTCGGCATTAGCCTGTAAATTCACAGACAAAAACAGACCGGTAGCCATAACAATAACTGATAATTTTTTCATCTTTTTTATATCCTGATAGTCAGAGTTGCAGGTTGAACTCCGCTGAGCATAGCCAGGCATCAGTGTGTTTCGCTCGTCAGGATACAGGAATCACGAAGTTAGTTACCTGTCGTTACGCTTTTCACAAAATAAACGAAATGGGTGCTGTATTTTTAATCAGGAGCACGGCGTCCCGTCTGTCACCCGAAAAGACTGGCGCGGAGTGCTCTGCGGAGAAACTCGCTTTATCTGCCTGAGACGTGAAATGGTGGCCCTATGATTATGCCTCTAATGTCTGACCTCGGTGTGACCGCTGTTCACTGGCGGGCAGGGGTTATATGCTGATTATTAAACGGCGGGTAAACAACTTTGCAGATTTATTATTTAAACAGTCTTCGTTTAATCTGTGAGTATATTCTGACAGCTGCCTTTCTCTTAATAAATTCTTAATATTGTTAAGTTATAAATAACTGGCTAAGTTCAGTAAAAATAAAACAAATAAAACTTGATCCCAAATGAGAAAAGTTGTTTATATTTGACTGCCGGGAGAGGCAGCAAAAGCACCTGTTTATTCCATATTCTTACGTCGATATATAAACAAAACCTAAATGAATAATTTTTATGAAATATCTTTAGTTCTGTTGAGCCTGGCGTTAACTTTCAGCATTATACTGGCCTGGCTAGCTCACTGACAGGCTGGCAGAGCGTGCGCGTCTGATTCAGAATTAAATCTGATTTTTCCGGTCTGCTCGCTATAAATATTTTAACCACAACATTCATTTATTTATTTGAATAGTTTTCTGTTCGGGAAAACGTTTGTTAATGCTTTCCTTTCTTCAACCAGCGTGAATGGCACTATCATGAAAAATATCCTTATTACCGGTTCAACAGGGTTTTTAGGCGGAGCTGTCGTAGCAAATCTTTTGCAGAACAGGGTTCAGGATCGACTGCTGCTGCTGGTCAGAGGCGAGACCGTTGATGAAGGATTAAAGAGACTTAAAGCCAACCTGAAAAACTTTGGCTTAAATGCGTCAGTTATCAATACGATAGCACCTGAGAATATTATTCTGGGTGACCTGGCATTTACAGGAGATTTTATTCATGACGTCCGACTTAATGATGTTACCCATGTCATTAACTGCGCCGCTGTCGCCTCATTTGGTAATAATCCTACTATATGGAAAGTGAACGTTGAGGGCACGTTCCGGTTTGCCGAACGAATGAGCCGTGTTGAAGGATTGAAGAAATTCATCCACGTTGGAACCGCTATGTCCTGTGCGCCGGAACCCGGCTCACTCGTGACTGAAGGCGGGCTTAATTCCAGACGGGATCAGCATGTCGTTGAATACACATGGAGTAAGGCTTCGATTGAAAAGCTGATGACAGAGAAGTTGCCAGGCCTGCCACTGGTTATTGCCCGTCCGTCTATCGTGGTCGGTCATTCCGATCAGGGATGCCTGCCTTCAGCCAGCATTTTCTGGGTATTCAGGATGGCACTGACGTTGGGTAAATTCACCTGCGACCTCCACGATCGTATTGATGTGGTTCCGGTTGATTACTGCGCGGATGCACTGGTTCTGCTGCTGGACGCAGAAAGCGTCATTAATGAAGTCATTCATATTTCTGCCGGAACACACAGCAGTGTTACATTTGCAGAGATAGACGAGGCGATGGCCAGAGCGTCAGGAAACAAGGCGCTGGGCGTTAATTACCAGAAGGTGTCCTACAAACAGCTTTCAGATAGCAGAAGAACGTTTAAGGATCTGTTTGGACCCTGCAATGAACGCATCATGTTGCGCGCAATGAACCTGTATGGCCACTTCTCAAACCTGAATGTGGTGTTTGATAACTCCAAACTGCTACAGCTTGGCATGAATAAGCCTTCCAGATTTACCGATTACCTGGACCGCTGTGTGCTGACAACACGTGACTCAACGATTGCGGAATTGATGCAGGTCGATTTCAAGTAGTTGAAAATGAAGTGGAAGAGTGTGTTTTGCCGAACAAAAAGCGCTTCCATCCGGAAGCGCTTCGGTTGATTAAAACGTCATGGTCAGACCCGCATAATAAGCACGGCCTGGCTCGTTATAGGTCGATGCCCCATCCGCTTCCCGGTAGAGCTGCTTATCCAGCAGGTTATTAATACCGGCATTGGCACGCAGATTTTTGGTAATGTCATAATTGAAGTTAACCCCGAATACCGAGTAAGCCCCGACTTCACGATTCGACATCGAGCCATTTTCTGTGCGGGATTCCGCATACTGGCGCGGTTTCTGGCGGCCATACATTGTCCAGTTCAGATTAGCAGAGAAATCCTGCGTCACCTGCCAGTCCAGCATGGAGTTGATGGTGTATTCCGGAATAATCGACAGCGGATTGCCGGTCTTTTTATCCTTTGACTGGATCATGTAAGTGGCATTAGTCCGCCACTCAAGTTCATCACTGACCAGTGGTATCGTAACGTTACCCTCCAGACCTTCAACAACTGCTTTGCCGCCATTGCTCCACTGCAAAATATTGTTGCCATTAGAGGCGTAACCCAGCACATCGGTCCCGGCGACGATCTTGTTCTTGTAGTCATTGCGGAACCAGGTAAGACCCGCCACATAGCCTTTCTGACTGAACTCGATACCCAGCTCTTTATTGACGCTGACTTCAGGATCAAGATTTTGATTACCCAGCAGATAACAGCTGCCGCTCGTCACGTTGACCGGGCAGCCATTGCCTCGTGTAGCCAGTAAATAGCCTTCGCTGGATTGATAGAGGTTAGGGGCTTTGAATGCACGGGCGATACCCGCTTTCAGAGTAAAACTTTCTCCCAGCGCCTGAGAAATATTCAGCGACGGACTCCAGTTCGCTCCGAAAGTATCGTGATAATCAAAGCGCAGACCCGGGATCACCTCTGTGCTGTCGGTCACGGCGATGTTATCTTCGAAATAGAGCGAACTCAGCGTCGCGCTGTTTTTACTGTTGCGGCTGCCCGCATCACCACTGATGCCATCAATCGAAACGCCCGGCGCACTGGTGCCGTTCATGGAGTTGGGATCGTTCAGCTCATCACGGTTCCACTCGGCGCCCAGCGTAACGGTCTGTTCACGCAGCAATTCCAGCGGGAAGCTGACTTCGCCTCCCGCCCGGTAACTTTCAAAGCGACTGGTCGAAAACGTATTGCTGTTGATTCGGCCTTCACCCGCGCCCGCGGTGCCTTCGTTCAGACGTGTATTGTTCGTTTTCTCATAGTTAAAGGTCAGTTTTGACTGTCCCCAGTCCCAGATACCGTTGTGGGCCAGGCCCCAGGTCTGACGATAAAGACGATTAGTTTCCGACCCGTCGAGAGATTCGATAAGCTTATTACCGGCCCCGTTACTGTACTGGGTATCCCCGGCGTAAATATTGCCCTGACGACTGTAGCCATAGCTGAAATCCAGCACCTGCAATGGCGTAATCTTCCAGGACAATACGCTGTTGATGTCTTTATTTCGAACGCCTTCACGACCTGCTGCGCCGGATCCGTTATGCGACTGATTGATATCGAAAGCATCGCTGTCGGTTTTATTGATGTTGCCATAAAGCCGCATAGTCAGCGCATCACCCGCCAGCGGACCACTCAGGTTAAAGTTGGCGCGTCGGGTTGCCCCTTCTTTATCATCTTCCGGCTGGTTGGTGTAGAGCGACAGCGATCCGCTCCAGTCATTTGTCGGACGTTTGGTAATGATGTTAACCACACCGCCAGCCGCGCCTGAACCGTAACGGGCTGCCGCTGGTCCACGAATAACTTCAATCCGTTCAACCATTTCTGGCGGTACCCAGTTGGAGTCGCCACGGGAATCACGCTCGCCACGCCAGCTGTAACGCACTGAATTGCGCGAGGTCGTTGGCACACCGTCGATCAGAATCAACGTGTTTTCCGGCCCCATGCCGCGAATATCGATTTGACGATTGTTACCGCGTACACCATTGGCGCTGTTACCGGTGAGATTGACGCCTGGCATTTTACGGATGATGTCGGAGAGGTCGTTGACCGGCGGATTCTTTTCAATGTCCTGTGAGGTAATGACTGAAACGCCGGGCTGCTGTTTTAACTCCTGTTCAGCGGTGACCAGCATCGTTTCATCATCAGCCAGCTTTTCGGTCTCTTCCTGAGTAGCGCCGTTAGCAGAAGTACTCAACAAACCAGCCAGCAACAGTGCGGCAGGGCGCTTATGGACACGCATGGTTACATTCACTTAGAAAATCTCCCTGAATCGTTAAGGTATGTAAGCAAATGCGTATGATAATGATAATAGTTATCATTGTATATCTCGGTAAGTCATCTTTACATCCCCTGACAGTGGGCTGCTTATTCATCAGGCTGACCACTCAGTTGAGCAAAACAGGTCGCAAAAACACTTCTTTGTCATCACCCGAAAAGTCTTTCAGAATGGCTCAGAATACGTCATTGTGACTCCAGACTTATTAGGTCTGGAATCAGAACTTAACAGTGGGTAGAATGGCGGCTTTGAAACGGGCAACAGGTAATGACGTGATAACAGTTCCGACAATAACCGCAGCGCGCTCAGCACATGTTGGTCGTCATGTCCTTATCTGGCTGGAGCAGGTTAAAGCAGCTTCGCTGAGCGAACTGGATAATTTTGGCGATGAAGGCACGGTAGAGCAGGTGATGAAGGTCTGGGTAAAACTGTCACTGTTGATCAGCCGGCGGCGTCCTGAAATCGCCATTTCGTCTCTGCTAAAACATGTTCTGCCCAACATCGGATCGCAGCCGCTCAAAACGCTGAACCGTCTGCGCCTCAACCGGCTTTACAACATCCTGATTGCCGACGGTAAAAAGGAGGAGGCGCGTCGGGTGTTCGCGCTGACCAAACAATTCCTCGCCTGGGCTGAGATGCAGGGCTATCTAGATCACTCGCCTATTGCCTCGATGAAAAAACGGGATGTCGCAGGTCGTGCTACGCCACCGCGCAGCCGCCAACTGACCGATGCGGAAATCTGGGTTTTCTGGCACGGTCTGGATAACTGGGCATTATCGGAGCAGGCGCGCTGGGCGCTGCGTTTATGTCTGGTCAGCGCACGACGGCCGGATGAGATTGTGCA
>Ga0209371_1000364_pt1 | contig 48827 bp, 56 predicted proteins | sample AgamicAtAmrz_FD_187165 | JGI IMG/M metagenome (GOLD analysis project Ga0209371, IMG submission 187165) | Agave microbial communities from Guanajuato, Mexico - At.Am.rz (SPAdes) (version 2) | ecosystem: Host-associated > Plants > Roots > Rhizosphere | place: Guanajato, Mexico | collected 2012-06-07
CCGCGATATCCTTCCGACTCAAACCATCCTTTAAGCACAACAAACATATTCAGGATGCGCTCACGTGGCGTATCAGCTTTGTCACATTCATATCTGAACCATTCCATCCAGCGCACATCACGGGCATTTAGCGCGGCAGCAGCAACTTCATCCTTGTTAGTGAAGTGATGATAAATACTTTTCCGGGCCACGCCGGAGGTCTTTACCAGAAGATCCATGCCGGTGGCGTGAATACCGTTCTGGTAAATAAGGTCTTCAGCGGTTGCGAGAATTTTTCCCCGCGTGTCTGTCGTAATTTTTTTCATAAAACGATGGTAGAACGATCGTTCTACCTAATCAAGACTTAGTCTAAAATTTTTCAGGTCGCCGGTGATGTGGTTGTTATACCATCTGAACGCCAGTGCCAGAAAAAGGCGAAAGCGAAGACCACCTGGTGTAGAGCAAAGTGGAGATTGAATGTGAACTGCGTCCTTTTTTACAACTTCAGGATTGGGAAATGCAGAAGGATCAGTTGACGCCGGTGCAGGTGTAAAGAGACGCTGCTTGAAATGCATGCGATGCTTAACCGACTTGTTCACGGATCAGAAGCGCGACTATAACCGCGTTTGGCTACATGGTTGCATCATGCGGTTATGGTGCCTGATAGTAATCTTTAGTCTGGGCAAAAAGCAGCCTGATGAAAGCCGCTTCTGTTGATTCTGAAAGGAAGTATATCTCTGCTATAGCGAGGCCTGAGTTGTTTTGCACAAATCACCTTAATCAGCAGTATAAGAGAGAGCAGAGAAATACAGGTTCTCTGCTTCTGACCCGGTTATTTGTATGCTACTGTCATGATGCTCTTTATGTAACTACCCTGAGCTATCTCATTAACAAAAGCTTCAGCATAATCTGCATAAGAAATATGGCTCTCTCCCGTCGCGTCTTTTAACAGCGTCTTTCCGCCAGTCTGATAATTTCCTCTTTTTTCACCGGGACCAATCTCAGCAGGGGGAGAGAAGAATGTCAATTTTAAATCCGTGGCAGCCTGATAAATTGCAAAGGCTTTATCATGAGCTAAACCATAGGGGTAATAATCAGAAGGAAAGTAGGGCGCATTAAGAAGCTTTTCACCAGGAGCGACTTCCAGGCTTGCCGCACCACCCACAACAATGACCCGCCCGATATTCGCAGCGCGTGCAGCACTGACAAGAGCCTGAGCGACATCCACTAAAGTACCGATATGTTCGCCATGAGCGCCATAAGCGCTTGCAAGGACATCCACGCCGCGGATGGCGTCTGCAAATGCAGCCGTGTCTGAAATATCGGTGACCCTGAGATCAATGCCTTCAAGTCCATCGGGAACAGCACGTTCAGTTCTGATAATACCGGTAACATTGTGACCTTTACGCATCGCTTCCCTGGCAATTTCAAATCCAATTTTCCCTGTAGGGGCTATTAAAGCAATTTTCATTTCTATGCTCACTATCAATAAGTAGTTTGTGGAATAAAAGCAATTTCCAGACGCTGATATCCTGCCTGATAAATATTATTTCGCCTCATCAGTTTAAGTGTTTAAACTGCAAACACTTCAGGGTGTTGATCGCAGGATGATAACTTCAGATAAACACCTGAATTGTGTTTTTATGTAAACATGCTTCGATTATGATCTAAAAAATCGGAAGCTCTGGGATAAATATGGCGCAGCCACTCAGGATCAAAACTGCATCTGTTTATCGAGCTTTAAAATGATTAATTTGTTACTGCACAACATCAAATAGATAAATTATTCATAACGATTCGTTTTATCAGCTAGCGCCGATAAAAGCATGTCATCCGGCAGTTTTTGTCCCCATGTGTTCATTGTCAGCAATATCGGCTCTAAAGACCTGCCTGACGCTGTCAGTTCATAAACAACTCTTGGCGGGGTTTCCGCAAAGGCCGTGCGACTGACCAGTCCGCTTTTTTCGAAACGGCGTAACCGATGCGTCAGTGTATGTGCGCTGATGCCAGGCAGCGATTGCCGAAGCTCGCTGAAACGCTGAGGACCGCGTAGCAGTTCTCTCACAATCAGTGTTGCCCAGGGGCCGTCCAGCAAGATAAGAAATCTCGCGACGCCACACGATGGCAGGTCATAGCCGCCCATATTTACCCAGCTTAGTTCGTTAATGTTAATCGCATTGTGTATCACATAATACACAGCCACTCTGTCAGGAGGAAACCAGCCCGGGCCCGGGCGCACTGAATCTCCCCATAGCAATCATCACATCTGCGGCTGACTATCCAAACGATGGGATGATATCAAGAGCCTGCAGCATAGCGAGCTGGTCGAACTGCTCCCAGTGACCGGTTATTTTACCGTCTGAAAGTGAATAGGCAGTGATGCCGTTCAGTGAGAACTGTCGGCCCGTTGCCGGAACATGAAGGAACTGTCCGACATGCTCTACTTCTGCATGCCAGATAGCGACAACAGTGTCTCCCTGCTCGATCATACGATCCACATGGTAGACCTGCTTAAAGGCACTATTGATAAATCGCACGCTTGATTCAAAGCCGGCTTTACCAGGTTCGGCACCAAATACGGGCGAATGGTCTTTAAACGAATCAGAAAGACGCTGTGCAACAAGCTGCGATGCGATTTCCGCATCATTTGAATTATAGAAAGCAGTAAAAAGATCTGCGCCGTATGGATTAATACTCATAAGGTTTACCTCTGTAAGCAGTAAAATGAGATTCAATAGTTCATTAAGTGCATCAGTTACGTCAAATGCACTAATAGAGTTTTTTTATTTTTTTAGATTTGACTTAAGCCATACATTACTAAAATTTTGTGCGATGATGTTTTCATCCTGGCTCAGGTGATTTTTGCAGATCAGGCTTCACTACAGCACTTTTACTTGTCACTGGCCATCTGACCTGGTTGCTGGATATAAATTGTCAAGCCCGAGGGGTGTTGAAAGACAGCAGAAGAAAAAAAGTAAAAGAGGAAATTTAATTTTAGAATCCCTGGCGTCAGTTGATAGATCGATTTTAGCCAGCTTTGCCGGTCGGCGGTATCACACCCGCTCCGGCGTCTAATTTTTTTCCGACGGCAGCCCTGCAGGCAGCTTTAATCGCGAAATGATCTGATCAGAATCATTACCATTGTAGTGATAGTGACTATTGCGCCAATAGCAGCAATACCTATCACATAATGTTCATACTCTTCAGTCGTAAAAACCTTGCTGATTATTTCAGGCACGTCAAATTCCCCCCTTTAAGTTCCGCCTGGTAGCGGTTGCAGAGACTTTACACGAAAGCTACGCAGGCGCAATGATATAGCCTTCATCTTTACGCGACTAAAGTCGGCAACTTTCATAAAGCAGAGTTTCCAGCCATAATGACAGCTTAAAGGAAAGGTATCATCGTCCGTGTCCGAATCTAATGATTAATGACAAAGCTTCAATACCTCCGCAAAGCTTTCAACCAGTTTCAGTAAGGATGCAACATACTGCAATCTAAGGTATAGAGAAATGCGGGATATGGGCATTTGATAAAACCAGAGAACGCAAAACCCTTTAAAATCATGATATTTGATTAATGTAAAGTAAGTTTCCCCCCGTTAATGATAGTTACAGCCATCACTTAAGGATAAAATTTGAATGTTGCCTCTTCAGGAAGTTCTTTAATACCGTTTTTTAAGCTGTAAAAGATGTTAACCGTATGAGTATCAGTACGGGCAACACGTTTTATCTACCCAGAAATGGTTATTATCCAGATTTTTTAATGTATGAAACTGGCAAGCTAAGCGGCGTAATACTCAATAAGCTGATACACACATTTTTAAAACAGGAATGCAATCGTTTGCCTTCATTGCGTGTTGTGACTTCATGCTAAAAATAAATTATTTAAAATCAAACTTACCGCATTATAATTTTTACGGCCTATAAAGTTAGCTAAATGCCAACCGATAACGTTTTTATGATGTTTTACTTTGCATCTTTTGAGAGAAACTAATTAATTCAGCAGGAATTAAAAAATGAATAACATTCTTAACAATATTAATCTTACGGCCAAGTTTGCTATTCTGGGCTTGTTCTGTCTGGTTCTTTTTTCCGTTCCCACCGTTCTTTTTGTTTCCGAAGGCAATAAATATATTCAGGATAAACAACGGGAAGTGACAGGGGTACCTGTTGAGAACAGGATTCTGGCTCTGCTGAATCTGATACAGCGCCATCGTGCTGAGACTGCCCTTGCCATTGCACAGAAAAATCCTGGCACCTCATCACGTCTGCGGGTACGGGATGACATTGTCAGTATCTCTGATGCTCTTACAAAAGATATGGTACAGACTGAGGGCAGTGCCGGGGTCATTGAGAAAATCAACGGTGTACGCGCACAATGGGACGCACTGCAGCAGGACATTGATGCGTCGAAACTGGATCAGACGGCCAGCCTTAACGCACATGCGCTGCTCATCCGCAGACTTCTGAATGTAAACCGGGACGTGCTGGATTTTTATGGACTCTCACTCGATTCAGATATCAGCACCTACCGTCTGATTACCAGTAATTTTTCATCATTACCTGAATTGACTGAAAGCCTCGGTAAAATTCGTGCATTCGGTACCTCACTGCTTGCCAGAAATGAAACCATAAGCGAGGCGGACTCCGTCCGTATGGAATCCTTACTCAGCACAGGTGCTTATAACCTGGGTCTGTTTGAGCAGGATTCAGAAAAGCTTTTTTCCTCTGATGCCGGGCTGAAGCAGAAATACAGCACCGCCGCAGATGCGGCCGTGCAGGAAGCAAATAATGCTCTGAAAACCGCCGGGGCATTGTTTATCAGCCGCAGTATGACGAATCAGAGTCCGCAGGACTATGCTGCGCTTTTTACCAGCGCGATAAACAGATTCAGCACCTATGCAATTGCCGGTGGCAATGAACTGAATGACCTGCTGAACCAGCAGATAAAGGACCACCGTCATGCACAGTATGGTTTGCTGGGCGTTCTTCTCTTTATGGTTCTGCTGTCAGTGGTCTTTGCTCTGATCATTATCCGTTCTGTTACCCGACCTATCGGGGCTGCGTCAAAGCTTGCGCTTGAAGTGGCAGAAGGCGATCTTACGTCATCTTTTTCCGTGACAGGGCGCAATGAAACAGCCGGACTGCTCAGGGCATTACTGCAGATGAGTCAGCGCCTGACAGTGACAGTAGAGAATATTAAAAGTAATGCTGTCACTATTGCCACCTCATCTGAGGAGATTGCCCGCGGTAACGGCGATCTCTCTGCGCGAACGGAAGAGCAGGCTGCATCGCTGGCTGAAACGGCCGCCAGTATGGAACAGCTCTCTTCAATCATCGGCAACAATGCGGAAAATACCCGCCATGCCGCTGAAATGGCTGGCTCCGCTACCACCGCGGCACTGCGTGGTGGCCAGGCCATGGAATCAGTGCTGGGTTCTATGGAAAAAATAAGCAGCAGTGCAGGTCAGATTAAGGAAATTATCTCTGTCATTGACGGGATTGCGTTTCAGACGAATATTCTCGCGTTAAACGCGGCCGTTGAAGCTGCGCGGGCCGGTGAGCACGGTAAAGGGTTTGCCGTTGTTGCGTCGGAGGTCAGGGCGCTGGCACAGCGCTCGGCTGGTGCGGCGAAGGAAATTAAAGGGCTGATCGAACAGTCGGTGGAGAATGCGGAGCAGGGCATTTCAATGGCACGGGATGCCGGTGAAAAAGTTAAGGAAAGTATGGATGCGATTGAACAGACAGCGCAGCTGGTCAGGGAAATTTCATCTTCTTCTGAAGAGCAGAGTGCCGGCGTATCGCAGATAAATATAGCGGTGACGCAGATGGATCAGGTGACGCAGCAGAATGCTGTGCTGGTTGAAGAATCTGCATCGTCCGCTGATGAGCTGGCAAGCCGGGCAGCTAATCTGAGAGATGCTGTCAGCGTATTCCGCACAAACACTGTTTGATAACCGTACTTAGCGCTTTTTTAATACATCCTTAAACAGCGTGTTGCAGGACATTATTCGCTGCTCCCGTATTTCAGAAGCCATCCTCGGGATGGCTTCTGTGCTTTCAGGACATCGAAATCTCCTGTTCTGATGAGAGCAAAGTCAGCTCGCGCAGAGGGAATCAAAAGAGCTGTAGTTGCAACCAGAAGGCGTTCAGCTCTCGACAGCTTCACAGACGTACGGGCAGCAGATACTGAATACCAACGAGGTGGTAATGCAGCAGGGCAGGGAAACTGCATTCTGTGGCAAAGCGTTACGCTTATCACCGCAAGTATTACATAGTGACCTGTAAATGAAGTGCGATCATGTCAGACGGACCGGCTCATGTGGGAGTGTATGCTCTGCGGCAGATGAACCATGGCTGGGTTCAGTGAAATATGACCCGAAGTTAACTTTACGGGTTGCGCTTGAACTGGCAGGCTTATTGAATCTCCAGGCGAATGCTGAATAGCACTGGCAAGAAACCATCAGCTTCCTTACAACGCGGAAATTACCCTTAACCTACACAGACTAACTCAGTTTGTCCGTTGCCAGCGTCAGCCTGAAGACAAATATGAAAAATGCGCAGATAGTTGTCGATATCCAGAATGATTACTTCCCTGGAGGAGCATTTCCGCGTGAGGAAAGCATGCTGCCTGTAAAACCGGTGTGCGTGCTATTGAGAAAGCACGTGAAGCAGGGTGGCTGATTATTTGCATTCAGCATGTTACTTCACCTTATGGCGCGTTCTGCGCGCCAGACAGTGAGGGGTGAATATCCATCCTGATATCTTCGCTCCACTTTTAGGTGCACCGATAATAGTGAAAAGAAGCTGACAGCTTTTTCGAAACCTATCCTGAGGCACTTCTGAAAGATAATCGCTAACGAGCTCTACCTGACAGGCATGCTCACGCAGAACTGTGTTGCGCACACCGCGCGTTCACTGAAGGCTCATGGTTTGAAGGTAAATATCATTGCTGAGGACTGTGCTGCACCAATGAAAGCGCTCAGTAAAATGGCGCTTTACGTACTCAAAATACGCTTAAGCGTTGAATCAAGGGGCAGGGTTCAGGGTTGCATGCAACCCTGAGCGCAGAATTATCTGTTCCGGAGGCGATAAATGTCTGCGAAGTAAAGATGACCTTTTTTCTCATAATGAGATATGAGAGTCTTTTTTTCTGCCTCAGTGAGTATATTTCCGTTCAGAAGCGAATCTATGAACTCTTTACGTACATGGACTTCCATATACCAGTCACCTGTATAGCAGTTTTTCCAGGCACCTCTATCAATATCATTGACCTGATAAGAGGGATTAATGTGGAAAAAGAAAAAGAAGTTGCAGACCGCAAATATCAGGACGCAAACAATGTATTCGATGTTGCCGAAAGAGTCAGAATACAGCAGAAGACTCATTGTAAGAACAAACAAGAAACACATTAAGCCGTAAAGGCCAGGGTATTGCCTTATGAAGGATACATCGAAATAGGGACGATCGTTTCGATTCTCCGCCTTGTTAATTCTGTTTAACTCATCCTGCAGGACGCTATTGAGGTCATTTATCATTTCTAAAGCCTTTTCAGCCAGTTGTATTTAATGGTCATTGGATTGTTGAGGCTGCGAACAGAAGCGATAACGTTACAGCACAATCTGATGCGTTAATTAAATGTTTCATATGGCCATCCCTGAAAAATAAAAGGGATCAGCCAGCATTTCAGACAGGGTTTTAAGTTTCTCTTCACATTGTTCACGGGTCTGAGAGCCTCCCAGGCAGAGGCGTAATGCTTCGACAGGGTTATTATCCGTACAGAAGGCAACACCTGAGACAGCACTGATCCCCTTTTCCCTGAGTTTGGCTGCCACATCAGAAGAGTTTGAATTAATTATCTTGGGAAGGGGCATCCAGAGATGATATCCATTCTTATCGGCCTGATACTCACAGGTGGAGAGGTAGAATGAGGCCATCTGTTGTCTCACGTTTGCCTCATTTTTAATTTCAATCAGCATGCGGTCAGCCGTACCGTCATTAATCCACTGTCGCGCCAGCGCATTCGTAAACGGGCTGGACATCACTGTAAGCGCCCGCAAAATAACGGACAGGCGTTCTGTTGCGCGCCCACCTGGCCCCTTAAGAAAAGCAATACGCAGTCCCGGGCCGAAACACTTGGACATGCCAGTCACGTACCATGTCAGTTCCGGTAGCAGTTCTGCAAACGCCGGCAAGTGGTTATCGCTGAGCGCTGCATACGCATCGTCTTCAATTACTGAAATGTTATAACGCCGACAGACTTCCGCCAGTTCCCGCCGCCTGAATTCAGGGATGGTTAACGTAGTCGGATTGTGAAGTGTCGGGTTGATATACAATGCAGTCACTTCACCCGCTCTGCAATGGGCGTCCAGTACAGATGGGTCCGGGCCATATTCATCACAAAGCACGGCTTTCAGCCTGATATCAAGATGGTTTGCGATTGCCTTCATACCTGGATAAACAAGACTGCTAACACAAATATATCCTTTTTTGCGTTTGAACAGTGTCATCAGCCCAAACAGCGCGCTGTGTATTCCTGGGCACACAAGGACTTCAGCATCACTGGAGATGTTTAGTTTACGATTCATCCAGATTATTGCGGCGGCTTTGTCCTCTGAGTTACCTCCAAAATTCTGGTAACGCATAAGGCTCAGCATATCCGTTGTGTTGAAAAGGTTTATCGCCCCCGTTCTTAACGCTTCTTCAAGAGCGGGAACAGCAGGCTCGATCGGCGCATTCATCGTCATTTCATAACTGCTGACAGGTAAGGCTGAAGCGAAAGAGGCTTTATTGCGAATAAAGCTGCCTAAACCCGGTCGGGAATCAATCAGACCCCTGCGGCGAGCTTCAGCGTAACCCCGAGTTACTGTTGAATAGTTAAGGTCAAGCATCTCTGCCAGCTCACGTAATGGAGGCAAACGATAGCGCGAAGGCAGTTCACCCGAGGTCACACCTTCAGCAATGAAGTCAGCTATGCGGAGATAAGCAGGGCGTTGAGTTTGTTGCCTAATCTGCATAGCCCAGCGTATAAAAAGTGAGGTAACCATTTTTTCAGTCAGGAAATGAGGCATAGAAACAGTAATAGCACAACCTGAATCAATGCGTAACTTGATTGCATCATTGATTGCATCACTTTGCACATTTAACTAACGCAAAGGAATTCTGGGCGCTGAGACAAGAGTAAGCTTACCGAGTTTGTAGACGTATTTTGAACAAAAAAGTGCATTTCCCCTATGAATTAAGAAAGGGCCTGCGAGTGAAGCATAGATGCCGAAGGATGTCGGTAATCAGATTTGTGATAGTACCCAGCCTGTAAAAATCAGGACCAGTAAGGACGCCGTAAAATAAGTAATGATATAAAGAATACTCTTCACGGATTCTATTCTGAGCGATTCCGAATTCGGACTACCACCATTCCTGTGAGAGAGTTTATTTAACATATGCCCGGTGGATTTAAAGTCTTTCAGATTTCTGGCGTGTTTAAAGCGGATTAGGGCTCTTTTTGCGAAGAAAAAGGATAATAAAATAGCTAATGCACAAAAAATGAAACTGATAAAAAGCGACATATCATGAAGTGAAAATCTCACGAATTACCCATCGGTGGCTGTGAATCAATGCAAAGAAGTATGTCAGCACCAATCGCGCATTTGCAAGGTTTGGCTTATGGTGTACGAAAAGTAAAATGCTCTATTGAAAACCAGTCGTAAGGCGGAAGCCTGATACAGTTCTCTGTTTTATAATGAAATAACTTTAAAGTCGAAAACCTGATGAGCAGCCATTAAGTTACAGATGATAAATCATAATAATAGCGTTGTTGCCTTGCCGGATGACCCGGCTTCAACTTGCTGGTCAGTGGGTATGCGGTTTCTGCAGCCGGCAGACCTGACCTGAATGGCGTATAGGGCAAGTTTAAGGCTCGCATCGTATCCCTGCTTGCGGAATTCTGTTTTTCTTCCATGCTGAGTGTGTGCCGCTTCCCTGCGGAAGCCCAGGCATTGCCATGAAATATGAAGGTGTTTGGTGTTCAGCCCGCTGAAGATGGCGGGCTTTTTTTATCATTATCTGGCGAAAACAGCTGCTCAGACCTGTCAGTGCGCCATAGTTAATGAATGATTAATTTCACATGGGACTTCCTGTTATGTTGCAACAACAATCCTTACGTGCGGGCCGCTTACTGCTGCTGATATCAGCCGTGATCGGCTTCGCAGTGGCTCTGTATGCGTGGCTGACGCCACTAACCGGTGTCACCGGCACCATAGGCGCGCTGGGTGTCGCTATCGCCAGCGTTATTCTGGCGTTACTGACGTTGCTTTTGCGTGGTACTTCCGGTCGCGGTGCGCGTATGACGTTAACGATCCTGACGCTGGTCGTGTTATTCGGTACGGGTTTTGCAGCCGCATTGCTGCATCAGTACATCATAACGGCAGCGATGGTGGTCGGCCTAATTGGCCTGATTATGCTGAACAATAAATCCGCCCGTCATAACCACCGTGTCGGAGCCTGAGGAACAATCCGTGCAGAACAATAAATATATTCCAGTAATGAAAGTCGGTATAACGGCGCTGGCGCTGCTGCTTACCCCGCTGACGCTCCATGCTCAGGATAAAGCAGCTGAGGCCTCCATGGGCGCACGTGAAAAAGTCAGTCCCGATGCGGCTAATCAGCAGTCTCCTGGAACCACGACGACGGGTGATGCATCAACCGGCAAAGGTGACGCAGAGAAGGTCGCAACCGCGGATAATCCAACGACTTCACTTGTGCCATCTTCAGCCACCTGGGACAGCTTCCATGGTCAGCTGAATGCCCAGAAATACAGCCCGCTTAAGCAAATCAATACTGACAATGTCAGTAATCTGAAGAAAATCTGGGAGTTTCATACCGGCGATGTTTCGGATGGTAAAGGCGATACGCCTGCTACTGTCTGGTCCGCTACGCCCATTTTTGCCAACCAGACCCTCTATATCGGTACGCCTTTTGATCGTCTGATTGCGCTTGATCCCGGCACAGGCAAAGAGAAGTGGCACTATGACACTAAATCCTCCCGTAAAGCCCTGACCCAGCCGGTTCTGAAAAACCGTGGCGTCTCATACTGGCAGGCCAAAACGCCTGTCGCCGGTCAGGCGTGCCAGAAAATCGTCTATATGGGCACGGTGGATGGCAAGCTCTTCGCGCTGGATGCCGACTCAGGTAAGCCGTGCAGTGACTTTGCTGACAATGGCATATTAGATCTGAACCAGTGGAACACCATTAACGCTAAATACCCGCTATCCGTTCTGCAGCCGCCAACGGTTGTGGGTAATCACCTGCTGATTGGCTGGGCGGGTAAGGACTGGGCCTATGCTGAAGCGCCTCCGGGCACGGTGTTCGCCGTGAATGCACAGACCGGCAAACGCGAATGGACGTTTGAAGCCATTCCGGAAGATGTCCGTAAACGCACAGGTACTGCAAACGTCTGGACGCATATGTCAGCCGATGAGGCGCATGGCCTGGTTTATCTGCCTGTCTCATCGCCTTCACCTAACTACTGGGGAGGTAACCGCACTGCACCTATCCCGCTGGGGACTTCTACCACTGCACTGGATGTGAATACCGGTAAAGTGGTCTGGTCCCGCCAGTGGGTGCATCACGATGTGTGGGACTATGACATCAACTCTGCGCCGACGCTGATGGATATTACGGTTAACGGCAAGCAGATCCCGGCACTTATTCAGGCAACCAAGCAGGGCTTTCTGTTTGTGGTGAACCGTCTGACCGGTGAGGATGTCTGGCCGATTGAAGAGCGTCCGGTGCCACAGGGTGATGGCTCCGTTCAGGGTGAAGTGCTTTCACCCACGCAGCCATTCCCGACTAAACCTGCGCCACTACTTGATCAGTCGAAAAAGCCGGCAATCTGGAAGCTGGCAGATGTGGTGGGCGCAGGTCAGTGTTCAAGGCTGTGGGATAAGCTGACCTACGAAGGTATGTATACGCCTCCTACTACCAAAGGCGAAGGCGCTCTGACGTATCCTGACAGTGCGGGCGGCGTGCAGTGGGGCGGTGTCGCGTTTGACCCACAAAAACAGATTGCGATCGTTAACACCTCTCACATTGTGCAGTATGTGAAGCTCTACAGCCGTGCAGATTATGAAAAAGCGGATAATGGTTCAGGCAATGAAAGCGGTTTTGCACCACAGGAAGGTGCGCCTTACGGCCTGCGCCTGATGGTGGCCAATAACTGGCTGGGCATGCCGTGCTGGCAGCCACCTTTTGGCGAAATCGTGGCGATAGATATGCATACCGGAGATGTTAAATGGCGCCGTCCTGTGGGCGCATCTCAGCAGTATGGCTTCTTTATGCCTGAGAGCTGGGGTTCACCTACCATCGGTGGTCCGGCAGTGACTGCGGGTGGTGTGATATTCATTGGTGCTTCAATGGATGCGAAGGTCCGCGCCTATTCCCTGGAGAGTGGTGAAGAGCTGTGGTCCGATCAGGCGGAAGCCCCTGCAGTCGCCAATCCCTCTGTCTATGAGTATAAAGGCCGCCAGTATGTGGCGTTTGTCGCCGGCGGTAATACCATCCTCAAGGACCAGGTGGGTGATCAGGTAGTGGTTTACGCTTTACCCGAATAGCGGTTGCTGAAAAATTCAGTGAAAAAAGTATGGGGCCTCAGGGCCCCATTATTCTCGCTACGCTTGCCAGCCAAAAAGTACTGAATGTCCGTGGACGATCCTTAAATATCTTAGATGCATAGCGCAAGTCGCTCACTGCGCCTTATCCTGCTGGCCAGGATGCAGAATGAGTGAGGCTTCTTCAGACATGATTGTGACTGCAGTACGGTGTTTGTCTGCATTACAGGATAAAAATCATTCTGGCTGAGATGGAATATGCGTTTGATGATTACATACAGATAGCAGAAGAAATTTTAAATTGGCTTTATCTCAACATTAAAATTCATAATAACCCCCGCTATACCTTTCACCCTCGCTTTACAAAATTTCAAATCTCATCAGCTTGCTCAAAGCCACTGATTGCAATTACTGTTTATACATACAGTTATTATCAGAGGGAAATCATCATGCCACGCGATTATGAAATCAACGACGCATTCAGACTGGCCATTAAACGCGACGCGCGCGGCCGATACACGGTCAGCACACTCGATTTTGTTGAGAAACTCCAGCAGCTGAACTGGCATTTCACATCGAGGGAAGCAAACAGATGGATAGAAGCGCACAAGTCAGATTTCCGGGATATTTCTGCAAAAGAAGGTGAGGAACGTACTTTTCAGGTCTTCAATCCGAATGGCGCTATGTGATGTTTGCGCTGGTGGATGTGAACTCGTTCTATGCCAGTTGCGAGACAATATTTCGTCCCGACCTGCGTGGCAAACCAGTACTGGTTCTGAGTAATAATGATGGCTGTGTCATTGCCCGGAGCGCAGAAGCCAAAGCGCTGGCCATTCCTATGGGGGCGCCCTATTTCAAACTCAGGGACGACATCAGGCGCCACCGGATCCATGTGTTCAGCAGCAATTATGCGCTGTATGCCGACATGAGCAGCCGGGTAATGACAACGCTGGAGCAGATGGCCCCCTGCGTGGAGGTTTATTCAATTGATGAAGCATTCCTGGACCTGACCGGTGTGCGTAACTGCATGGTACTGGAAAACTTCGGACGGGAAGTGCGTGAGACGATCAAACGCAACACGCATCTGACCGTGGGTGTTGGCATTGCCCAGACCAAAACGCTGGCTAAGCTGGCAAACCACGCCGCCAAGAAGTGGAAGCAGACGGGCGGCGTCGTCGACCTGTCGAATATCGACCGGCAGCGAAAGCTGATGGCGCTTGTGCCTGTCGAGGATGTATGGGGAGTGGGACGTCGTATCAGTAAAAAGCTCAATGCAATGGGCATCACCACGGCCAGAGACCTCGCAGAACAGAGCACCTGGATCATCCGCAAACATTTCAACGTCGTGCTTGAGCGCACCGTCAGAGAGCTTCGCGGCGAGTCATGTCTGGCGCTTGAGGAATTTGCCCCCACCAAACAGCAGATTGTCTGCTCACGCTCGTTCGGTTCGCGTATCACTGAGTACACGGATATGCGGCAGGCGGTATGCGCGTTTGCTGAGCGTGCCGCTGAGAAGCTGAGAAAAGAAAGGCAGTACTGCAGGCAGATAGCAGTTTTTGTCCGGACCAGCCCGCATGCCGACGGGGAGGTGTTTTACGGTAATCAGGCAACCGGCAAGCTGCTGACCCCGTCTAATGATACCCGCGATATTATCCGGGTCGCCATGGATGCGCTTGAACGGATATGGGTGGACGGACATCGTTATATGAAAGCGGGCGTGATGCTGGGTGACTTCTACAGCCAGGGTGTGGCTCAGCTCAGTCTGTTTGATGAATACCGTCCGCACGCGAACAGTGAGGCTCTGATGCGGGTGGTTGACGGGCTTAATCAGAGTGGCAAGGCCAGTCTCTTTTTTGCGGGGCAGGGTATCCAGAAGTCCTGGTCGATGAAAAGAGACATGCTGTCGCCAGCCTACACAACCCGTGTGTCTGATTTGCCATGGGTCAGATAAGGCTCAAATCATTCTGTAGCAGTACGCCATCCGGACAGATACGCTACCGGCATTTGTCCTGGCCAGTAATTATCATAAGCGAAGCGGATATACCTATACAAAATTACATATTTTGTATAATTTACGCAAAACAGGTCACTTTCAAATCATACAGTGGAGTCAGTCATGCAACTGAATCTGAGCAGCACAGGTTCCAACAGCGATATCGCTGGCTATTTAAGCCGTGTAAATCTGCCCTCGCAGCAGGAAACGCTTGGTTCAGTTGTTGCTGAGATCCTCCGTTCAGGTCAGACACTGAATCGCAAAGCAATCTGCATAAGGCTGATTGTACGTCTTGATAAGGCCTCATCTGATGCAGAAGAGCAGCAGCTGCACGCGTTGATTGAGCTTTTGTTCAGCAAATGAGTGTGATTTCACCGCCCATTTTTTCGGTGTTGTGAGACTGGAGACCAGCCGAAATCATGACAGAACAGGATATGCAATTGCTGCGTGATGTGCTCATCGGGGAAGCGACTCTCGCCATACTCAATGACAACACACGCGTCTCATGGCCGGGCATACTGATCAAGCTGAACGGTTTTCTTAAAACAGAGAGCGATTCATACAGGATGGCTGCCCTGAAACTCGCTATCAATGATGTGAATGAAGAAATTAAAAGGCGTGATGCAGTGCGAAGACGTGGCCTGAAGGAATTCACTCTTAACTCAACCGACAGTTACGATGACCTGACCTGGCATTGATAATCTGTTCATCGCTCCTTGCGCTGAAGACAGGAAAGCGACTTTCGGAAATATTTCTTTGAGGCAATTCAGTTAATGATGGAACAGGTTCTGGTTAAGAATGGTACGACCTGGTTGCCCAACTCAGCAATATTGAAGATTGTTATGAAGACGAAAAAATAATTTTCAGCGCTGCAGTGAATGCTCTTCTTGCTGAGTCAGAAGAGGTATCCCGACAGGGAATAATGTTCTATCTGATTGCTGAAATGGAAATATGTCATGACCTTCTCAGGCTTGACGTGTTGCGCTGCTGCATGGAAATCCTGATGGGCCTCAAAGATACAGCAGGCTCAGTCTGACAGGTTTCCGTGATCGCCAGAGCGGTTTCGATGAGTCGATTTAATCCGCTGCTCAGTAAGTTTCAGACATCTGAGCAGGCTTTGCTGTCAAAGTAATGCGTGCAATGCATATGTTAGGGTGTCAGACTTTTCAGTATTATTACTCGCCAGCACCTCCCGAACATGCCAGCTAACCCATCTGAAGTAGTTTGCGAATTATTTTAAAATTGCCAACTCTATGGTATCTGCAGACACATTTCGTCACCATGTTCAGCTTAATTAAGGTGATCTAGAACATTGACCTTCTTTTTGTCATCTTTCGCCTATTATCTTTTTGTTACTCATTTTTTTACTATTTGGACATGAGCGTCAATATTTTATGTTGAAAAATTGTTTTTAACATGACTTTCTCATTTCAAAGTTTTGCTGAGATATGAGTGTCTGTATAAAAATAATCAACCACCTTTTTTTGTCAGGCTTCTCTGAATTTATTTCGGTTAAGAGTGAGTGCTAACAAGAGTCTGAAAGTTTATCTTAAAAATACTCCTGGCTGGCTATTAGGTTCGAAAATTCATTAAGTTACTGACAACTACCAGAGTTACATTTTTCTCCGGCCAAACGATTGCATTGAATGTCTCAAGAGAAGTGGGTAGTAATAATCACCGTTATGGGGAGTTTGCTTTTATTTTTGCGACCTGAGCAGCAGGAAACGGAAGACAGTATATGAAAAGAAAAGAACGCTGCGTTGCCGTCATTGGAGACAATAACATTCTGCACCATGGCTTGTTCAGCCTTATTGACACTGAATGCATGAAAAGACATCTGACCGTATTATCCTGTGAAAACTCCCGATATTTTCGCTTTCATATGGCGGGCAGATATTCAGGATGTTTTAATCTCGCGGTAATGTGTCTGGGTTACGATGATTTTTTTCCCTGCTGGTTCAGCACATTTCTCAGGTTACTGAGAAAAACCAATGGCAATCTGCTGGTTTTCACAGACAGCCATCTTCTGCTTAACCGGAGAAGAAGATACATGCTGGATCGTGTCTGTGAAATGGAGTATATCCTGGATATTAGCTCGCCGGTCAGTTACATCTCTTTCGTACTTGAGCATCACCTGAGCCGGAAACATTCTCTGCGTGAAATCTGTAAATTATCCCTGCGTGAGCTTGCTGTTATTGACGGGTTTCTTAACGGGGTAAATGCCGCAGAGCACTCGTCCAGGATGGGGATTGAGACCAGAACGCTCTATCAGCACCGGAAAAACTGCGCCAATAAACTTGGCATCAGAAATCTCAAAGATTTACTCAGGCTGTAACAGCAGGGGAAGTCACGTGCCCGTCATCAATATTCATAAATACGACTGGTTCCGGATACTCACTGATCTGAGTCGTGCCGGTTACTCACTGCAGGATATCGCAGACGAACTGGATGTTGTTGCTTCCACACTTATCGGCTGGAAGAAAGGCGCAAGCCCGCGTCACCATACCGGTGAAGCACTGATTGAGCTGTGGTGCCGTGTGACACAAAAGAGGCGGCATGAAGTGCCCAAAGAAAAATATATTCAGAAATTCATTTTTCACTCTGCAAACCGTGCCTGCCGTCATTCAGAAAAATGAATCTTAACCGACTCATAGTGCCGGTAACTTTCTTACCGGCACAGAGTCACTACGATGAAACTTGAAAGTGTTGTTAAGTATCACAGCCCGCGCTCCGTTTCGCCTTTCACCCGCCAGTCCTCCCGTTCACCTGATGACATGACCGGCAGCGATGTGCTGGCTGCACTGGGTATGACACAGAAGCGTGCACCCCTCGGTTATTCTGCCTTCTTTGGCAAAATGCAGCTCAGTCACCATGACAGAGACCGCGCTGTAGGGTTGCTCACTAAGACCGGAATGAAGGTATCAGTGCATTATCCGGCCCTCTCTAAATTGCCCGAAGATGAGCGAATGGCGGTGGTTACGATCATCGCGGGCTATGCCTTTCTCGATTATGCGCGCAGCCCGGATACCGAGTCGCCATGTCATGCCTGTCACGGCACTGGGCTGCGCAACGGAAAGTGCTGCAGCAAATGTAACGGAAAAGGTATCGTGCGGGCAGCCTGCAAGGACTGCAAAGGGCGAGGGGAAGCGGTTAACCGTGTGATGACGCGATTTCAGGGTGTGCCGGTTTATCAGCCCTGTAAGCGGTGTTCCGGGCGCGGCTTTGAACGTATCCCTTCCGCTGTTGTGTTCAGGGCGGTGTGTCAGGTCACGCAGGCTGTTACGCTGGATACGTGGAACAAAAGCGTGAAGCAGCTGCTGGAGTTTCTGGTCGCCGAGCTGCATCGGGAAGAAGCCTGGGCCGAGAAGACGTTATCACGCATTACTAAATAGCGAGCGATAATTCATGTAGCGATGTTATCGCTCGCTATTTACTTTTCCATTTTTTGTGTTAGATTGGCTCCAACGATGGGTAAATGACCCTCGAGAGATTTCTATTCAGCCCTGGCATTTTGTCAGGGCTTTTTTTATGACCGGATGCCGTCACTGTATCCTGCTCATCCACCGGCTCCGGCTATCTTTCTCCTATTCTGCGCGGCAAATCCTGATGAGCAAATTCACAACCGGGGTCGCTTACAGCGTATCCGCAGGCGAAGTTGTCCATGGCGTCCTGACCTTTTTCAGTCCGGAAGAGTGGAGCGCCGTCGGCGTTCTTGCCGGTATCAGCCTTGCGACCATCACCTGCATCATTAACTGGTATTACCGGCGCAAGGCGACACTGGCAGAGATCAGGGCGCTGCGCTGCACCTGCCAGGAAGAGCCGCGCTGAAAAATGGTCATACCGGCCGCGCTGCGTAACAGACTTCTGGCTGCAGCCGGTGCAGGTGCCCTGACTCTGGCAATTACGCTGCTCGGCGGTCCGGATGGTCTGGAAGGGCGTCGTTATGTTCCCTATCGGGATGTCGCCGGTGTGCTCACCGTCTGTGATGGTCACACCGGCCCCGATATTGTCAGTAACAAAACCTATACCGACAGGGAGTGCGACAGGCTGTTGCGCGCAGACCTGAAACCCGTTCAGGCAGACGTAGATAGCATGGTCACGGTTAACCTCAGCGATTATCAGCGCGCCGCACTCTACAGCTTTGCTTATAACACCGGTACTGACGCGTTTTCCCGATCTTCCCTTCTGAGAAAACTCAACGCAGGCGACACGACGGGTGCCTGCAATGAACTGCGCCGCTGGATCTTTGCCGGTGGCAGGAGGTGGAAAGGGCTGATGAAGCGTCGCGAAACTGAGCGTGCACTTTGCCTGGCGGAGAGCAGCGATGACCTTAAGCCGCGTTAAGTGGCGTGCCGTTACCATCACAGGCCTGCTACTGCTGGTCATCGCGCTAAGCGTAGCCCTGAAGCTTCAGTCCTTATCGAAAGTCGTGATCACTCAACAGAACAGGCAGCTGGCGCATGAGAAAGCTTCAGCAGAGATGCTCGCGACTAATGTTCTCAGGGCAACAGCCCTCTTCAACGACATTGCCCGGGCAACTCAGGATGCAAATCAGGCAGGCGATGAAGAGAGTGAGCGCAGGGTGGTGGTTATTCAAAAGCTGGTCAGGGGTAACAACTGTGCCACTGAATCTGTGCCTCGTCCTGCTGCTGACCAGCTGCGTGCGCACCGGGACAAAATACGTACCGGTTCCGCCAGTACCGATACCGGTGAGTCTGCTGGCTGACTGCGCTGTGCCTTTGATTCCTGACCCGTTGACCTGGGGAGACAGCCTGGAGCTGAATGAGCATCTGCTTAACGCTCTGGAGCAGTGCAACCAGGACAAGGCCGCCATCCGGCAAATTGAACGGGAACGGCAGAAATGAATTTCCTCCAGTGGCTGAAAGGCCAGTTTATCCACCCTGAAGAAGCGAGTACTGAAATGTCAGAATCAATGAATGACGAAGTTGTTGAACAGTCCGGATTCTCCGCCGAAGCAGCGCAGATGCCCCAATCAGCTGAAGTCAAAGTGGGCGTTCATGATTTTGAAGCTGCGCTGGCGTTTGTTGAAAGTGGGGTTGCTCTGCTGGGCGAAGCCGCAAAGGACGATGTTAAAGCACTGGCGATTAAGTATCTGTGAGCAATACAGCGCACCCGTCGTGCAAGGCAGCGTGATAATTACAAGATGCATCAGGTATGATTCTCATCCAAAGAACTCAGGATGAGGATCATATGAAAAAGGTAGTCAAAATTTTAGTTATCACCATTACAGCTCTGGCAGTGCTCGCATTTGCTGTAATGATTTTGTTGATAGTATCGATCAGACCTTCAAAAGTTGATGCCGCCCAGACTGAAGCCTGCCGGCATTATGATAATCAGACCATCATGACTAAAGTTATTCGGGCTAAGACCGGAGACCAGGCTGAATGGAAAACTTTCTCTGACGCTCAGGACGCCGCTGAAAAGAACGGGATTCTGATCGACTATGGACAGATGACATTTGGGGACAATATCTGGTTAGTCCCTTTCACTCAGCGTAGCGGCCAGTCAGAAACCGGCGAATATTTTGGCATGCTTGACTGCACCACAGACAGTGTTGAATTCAGTAAAAAGTGATTTTCCCAGACTAGCGCCGACTGCAGCTCAACGCCACCTGCACGAAGCAATCCGCCACCGGCACCACCTGCATGGATGATGCGGCCACCACCCGATTTACTGACGCCGCTCAATGGGATTTTTTCACTCTCAGAGAGCGAATCGAAATCGCCGGAAAGCAAATAGCTGGGCTGCAGCAGTATATAAAAGAGCAATGTCTTAAATAATCAACATCTGGCGCACTCACGAATTCTTCAGATGTTGAAAGCTCCGGCACCATTAGCTTTAATCAGCATGACCCCATTAGCTGGTGCCTACCTGATATGTTACCCGATAAATTATCGCTCCTAGTATCGCGAGAAACTTTTCACGATTAGTTGCTCCAGGACGATTTAGGTTCATTTCAATCTCCCCAACGCGAATGCCAAAGCTGCTAAGGTTTACGAAGTCATCCTGACCACCCCTTGATATAAAGGATCGCAATGATTCAATCTCTGCATCTGTAATTGCAGTGTTGTCTATTTGGTGAGACCTAACATTTCTAACTTTATTCAAGCGCTTGAGCTCCGCAATCGAATGTTCATTAAGCCCTAAGTTTGCAGCTAATTGCAGCTTTGCTGCGTAGGTTAAAGTTAATCCTTCACCAAAACCCTCGAACAGGCGCTCATTGCTAGTCATTGCACAACAATAGGCTTCAATCATTGCCTCAGTAATTAAATGCGCGCGTAGGACGACTCCAATATCATCTTCGCTTGAAAGGGTGTTTGCTAGCCTGGACCAAGTTTGTTCATTCATCATAAATTTAGATGAAAAAATACGCGAATCCATAATCACTCCTTAAAGGATTGCCCATGGAACTCACTGACAAACAAGAAATGTTCTGTCGCGAGTACCTCATCGATTTGAACGCAACGCAGGCTGCTATACGGGCGGGATATAGTGCAAAGGCCGCGAATGTGCAGGGTGCTCAAAACTTATCAAAGATTAATATTCAGAACCGTATTTCAGATCTCAAATTACAGCGTAACAAACAAATAAACATTGATGCTGCATATGTTCTTAACCGCCTGATCGAAATAGACCAGATGGACGTGCTCGACATTATGAGCGATGACATGAACATCAAACCTGTGTCGCAATGGCCTTCATCATGGCGTCGGTATCTGAGCGGATTCGATCTGGCCGAGATGTTCGACGGCCGGGGTGAAGAGCGCGAGATGGTCGGCATCCTCAAAAAGATTAAGTGGCCGGACAAAGTCAGGAATCTGGAGTTGCTCGGTAAACACATTTCTGTGCAGGCATTCCGCGAGCAGGGTACGACGTCGCTGACAGGCAAAGACGGCGGCCCGCTTGAGGTTGCGCTGCTTTCACGCGAGGAATACCGGCAGGCACGCCGGGAAATGCTGGAGGATGACGACTGCTGACTTTAAGAACGCTGCACGCCGTATAGAGTGTGAAGAGGACGGGCTCTATTTCACCCGGTACTTCTTTAAGCAGCGCACCGGCAGCCGAATGATCGTCGCGCCTCATCATCAGGTGATACAGCGGACGCTGGACCGGGTGATTGATGGCGACATCCGGCGACTCATCATCAATGTGCCTCCGGGCTACACCAAGACGGAACTGGCCACCATCAACATGATGGGCCGGGGGCTGGCGCTGAACCGCCGTGCCCGCTTCATGCACCTGTCCTATTCCCACAACCTGGCATTACTGAACTCGTCAACCACGCGCAGCATCGTGAAATCTGCTGCCTTTCAGTCTATGTGGCCGATGGCTCTGCGCGACGATGCCGACAGTAAAGCCATGTGGTGGACAGAATACGGCGGCGGGGTGTATGCCTCGTCGGCGGCAGGACAGGTTACCGGCTTTCGTGCCGGTCATATGGAACCGGGCTGGCAGGGCTGTCTGATTCTTGATGACCCGGTAAAGCCAGACGACGCTTACAGCGAAACCATACGTGTCGGGGTCAACACCCGCTTCAACGAAACCATCCGTTCCCGTCTGGCCATTGAGACCACGCCCATTGTGGTCATCATGCAGCGCATTCACTACCACGATCTGAGTGGCTATCTGCTGCGCGGTGGCAGTGGCGAACAGTGGCATCATCTGAACCTGCCGGTGCTGATTGATAACAGCGAACAGTATTCAGTGCTGTACCCGGAAAACTCGCATGCGATACCCATTGAACATGGTCTGCCTGACGGCTGGCTCTGGCCGTACAAGCACAATGAATCGCATCGCACCTCACTGTTTTCACACCGGCGCACAGCCGAAGCACAGTATATGCAGCGGCCCCGCCGGTTTAATGCCGACGGTGCACTCTGGACCGAAGCAATGGTGTCCGGTGCGCGTGCGCTGGATATCACCCTGCAGCCGTCCCGGACGGTCGTTGCCATTGACCCCCAGGCGACCAACAGCGAAGACAGTGATGAGACCGGTATGGTCGTGGCAAGCAGTTACGGGCGCGGTAATGACCGGCTGTTTTCTGCTGCCGCGGATTACTCCGGTAAGTACACGCCGAACGGCTGGGCGAAGCGCGCCATCAGAGCCTATGAAGAGCATCACGCTGAAGCTATTGTCATTGAAACCAACCAGGGTGGCGACATGGCCGAAGACACGCTGCGCAATGCGGGCTACCGCGGGCGGATCGTCCGCGTCCATGCCAGTAAGGGCAAGTTTGCCCGGGCTGAGCCCATTTCAGCGCTGTATGAGCAGGGCCGGGTGGCGCACCGTGGCAACCTCTACCAGCTCGAAAACCAGCTTCTGGAATACGTGCCTGCTACCGCGAAGAAATCACCGGACCGCCTGGATGCGCTGGTCTGGGCCATCACAGAACTGTTCCAGCCGAAGGGCACAACAGTCCGTCCATTCTCTGCCTGACAGAACATCAATATGAGCAACGACGTCCGGAAGCGATCGCCCAAAATCGAGTCGATGGCCGGATGCTGGCCCATGATCAGCACGCTGCTGGGCGGCACTGCCGCCATGCGTGCTGCGGGCAAAACGTATCTGCCTAAATGGCCCAGTGAAGAAGAGGCGTTTTATCAGAACCGGCTGTCGGTGGCGACGCTGTTCCCTGCGTTTTCGCGTACGGTCGAAGTGCTGAGTGGCAAACCTTTTTCCCGTCCGGTCACCTGGGATGAAGAAGCGGTGCCTGCACGTATACGTGAGATGTTCGGGGATGTGGACCTGCAGGGCACTAACCTGCACTCCTTTCTGGCTGACACTTTTGAGGAAGCGATGGCCTACGGGCTCTGCGGCATCCTTGTCGAGCACCCACCTGCGGATAAACAGCTCTCTCTGGCTGAAGAGCGCCAGCGCGGATTGCGGCCTTATTTCGTCAGGGTCAATGCCACCAGCCTCCTCGATTACGACTCAGAGCGGGTCGACGGACAGGAGACGTTTACGCTGCTGCGCTTTGTCGAGACGGTGAGTGAGCGTGACCCGCAGAATGAATTTGTCGTGAAAAATATTGAGCAGGTCAGGGTGCTTAATCCCGGCCGCTGGCGCATTTATCGCGAAAAGCTGAATGAAACGAGCGGGGTGCTGGAGTGGCAGCTGCACGATGAAGGCACAACCAGCCTGAAAAAAATCACCTTTGTCCCGGTCTACGGTGATAAACGCGGGTTTATGAACGGCCGGCCGCCGCTGGCTGAACTGGCCTGGCTCAACGTTGAGCACTGGCAGTCCCGCAGCGACCAGCAGACCATCCTGCATGTCGCCCGCGTACCGGTGCTGTTCGGAAAAAAGCTCGGTGACGGTCCCATTTCGGTGGGTGCGGCATCGGCCATCCTGTCAGAAGAGGATGAAGCAGACCTGCGTTATGTGGAGCACAGTGGCAGGGCCATCGAGGCCGGGCGCACAGACATCATCGACCTTGAAGAGAAAATGCGCCAGATAGGAGCCGAGCTGCTGGTGGTAAAACCCGGCCACCGCACCGTGGTGCAGACGCTGACCGATAATGAAGCGAGCACCAGTGCCCTGCAGCGCATGGTGTGTGACCTTACCGATGCGGCCCGGCTGGCGCTGCAGTATCTGGCGGAGTGGATTGGTGAGTCCGAAGGCGGACACGTCACTATCTTCAGTGACTTTGGTGCTACCACGCTGGCTGAAGCCTCGGCTGACTTCCTGGTGGACATGTATAAAACGCGGGCACTGTCCGACGAGACGCTGTTTAACGAGATACAGCGCCGTGGCCTTATTAACAGCGAACTCCGCTGGGCGGAAGAGCAGGCGCGTATCCGCGCAATGCCGTCCCCGGTATCAGATAAACCGGCCACAACAACGCCGGCTTAACCTTCTCCGGGCCCGTGCAGATGCATGGGCCTTCTTTTATTGCCGCTCGCTGCGGATGCAGCGCGGTGCCACGGGCCGGATGGCTCATTACTGGTTGGATGACCCTGATGAATCTGAAACTCGATGAGAACGGCCATGTGGTCGTAAACGATGGCAAGCCTGTGTACGTACAGGATGACGGCAAAGAGCTGGCGTTTGATGCCCCTGGCACTCTGCAGACCATCTCGCGTCTTAACGGTGAAGCAAAGTCGCACCGTGAGCGTGCGGAAAGTGCAGAAACGCTGCTTAAGACCTTTGAAGGTATTGATGACCCGTCAGCGGCGCTGGCAGCACTGGACACCGTGAAGAACCTGGAAGACAAAACGCTGGTGGATGCCGGTGAAATCGAAAAGGTCCGCAATGAAGCCGTCCGGGCGCTGGAAGAGAAGTATGCGCCCATCGTAAAAGAGCGCGACGACCTGAGCCAGAAGCTCACGGCGGAGAAAATTGGCGGCAGTTTCGCCCGTTCAAAATTCATTGCCGAGAAAATGAGTATTCCGGCTGACCTGGTGGAAGCCCGGTTCGGCAGCAACTTTCAGGTAGTCGGTGACGCCGTCACGGCGTTTGATCGCGACGGAAACAAAATCTTCAGTGCGGTCAGACCCGGCGAAGCGGCGGGGTTTGATGAAGCGCTGAGCATTCTCGTTGAGCACTACCCGTATAAAGACCAGATCCTCAAAGGCACCGGCGCATCAGGCGGCGGCTCTGCTGGGGGGAATGGCAACAGCAGCCCCAACACACTTACCCGTGAACAGTTCGAATCCCTCAGCCCTCAGGAGCAGAGCGAACGGGCCTGTGCGGGTGTACAGATTACTGATTAACAGGATAACCCTGCATGTCTAATACCCTGACTCAACTCATTCCCGACCTGTATCAGTCGCTGGACATTGTGTCCCGTGAACTTTGCGGGTTCATTCCGTCCATTACGCTGGATGCGTCCGCAGAGCGTGCGGGACTCAATCAGCCGATCCGCATTCCGATGACGCCTGCCTCAAAGGCTGAAGATGTGAAACCCGGACAGCTGCCGCCGGATGACGGTGACCAGGATATTGGTAATGTGCCGCTGGCCATTACGAAATCCCGAATGGTGCCGTTCCGCTGGGAAGGTGAAGAGCAGAAACGAATCAAATCCGGACCGGGTTATCATGGCATCCGCCGTGACCAGGTTACCCAGGCGATGCGTACACTGGTCAATGAAATTGAAGCTGATCTGGGCCAGCTGTTTCGCCGCGCATCACGCGCTGCCGGTGAAGCGGGTAAAACACCGTTCAAAGACACGCTTACCGATACGGCGCAGGTGCGTAAGATCCTGACGGACAATGGTGCACCGCTCAGCGATCTGCAGTGTGTTATTGATACCACTGCAGGCGCTGCACTGCGTACCATGGCGCAGCTGACCAAAGCTAATGAAGCCGGTACCACAGCGTTACGTGCGCAGGGTACGCTGCTGGAGCTGCATGGCTTCACCCTGCGTGAGTCGGCGGGTGTGGCACTGCATTCGTCAGAGAGTGCGCCGGGCGAAAAGCTTGTCCTTGAGTCAGATCAGAAACCCGGTGAGACCATCCTTAACGTGAAGGTGACAGAAAAAGCCGTTACGGCTGGTGATGTAATCATTGCGGGCAGCCACAAGTATATCGTCAGTCGTGTTCAGGCTGGCAGCAGCATTACTATCCTGGCGCCGGGGCTGAGCGAGAAACTGACTAAAGGCTCTGAACTAAAGGTGCTCAGTAAGTTTACCGCCAACTTCGCATTCAGCCGCTCCGCCATCATCCTGGCCACACGCGCCCCCGCGCTGCCGGAAGAAGGCGACATGGCGGATGACCGCATGATGATCACCGACCCGCGCACCAACATGTCGTTCGAAGTCTCCATGTACAAACAGTACCGCCGTGTGCGCTACGAAATCGCTGCGGCATGGGGCTGTCAGAACATCAAACCGGAACATAGCGCGCTACTGCTAGGTTAGTCCTGCCCAATATTTCAGTCCGAACCCTTCAGATGAGGTAACCCATGCTGACTCCACAGCAGCTGGCCGACGCACGTCGCTACATGGGCTATCCCATGACAGGCGACACATCGCCCGACGACCGCAGTGATGCGGCTTACGCACAGGTCACCTCAGGCCGGTTCCAGACGCTGGCTCACAGGCTGACTACGCTGCGGGCTGAGGAGGAAGCCATCGTGGTGAACTATCTGACGACACTGGCCAGTCTGGAATGGGGGATTACCCATGCGGCAGACAACCTGGATACGGATAAAGCGGCTGTCTGGCAGCGGAACCGGTCAGAAGTCTCAGACCGTACGCGTCTCTACAATCAGTGGCGGCGTCAGTTCTGCGGACTGCTCGGTATCCCGCCGGGCCCGTCGCTGGGCACTGGCGTATCAACTGTGACACGGTGCTGATATGGACTCACATCAGCTGGCGGCGAAGGTGAACCAGGGTAACGGGAAGGCCGCGAAACGCCTGGGTGGTACGGCCCGTCATTACCGGGCGGCATCACCCTTCAGCCCCCTCGACGCGCAGCCACTGCGACAGCTTTCGGCCTCATTCACCACCGATTACGGTTACATGCGCGCAGCCCGGTTCGGACAGGCCACCCGTATTGGCATCTTTGATGCGGCGGGGTTTGAGGCAGGCGATATCCTGGTGTCCACCGAGGGGACCTTTTACGTGGCAGCCATGCCACTGTTACAGCCCATACTGTGTGTCAGGGCTGAGCGGCTCGTCAGCGTCCGTCGTACCACCCCGGCGGGCAGTGACGCCGGACTGCAGGATTACGGTGGCACCACTGCAGCAAATGAAAAGCTTATTATGTCCGGCTGGCCTGCCAGTATTCTGATGAGCCGCATCGGTGAGCACAGCCCGCTTCAGTTGCCGGGCCAGATGCGCAGCGCGTGGCACAGCATCCTGATGCCTGCGTTCAGAGACCTGTCTCTCCATACCGGGGATTTTGTGACGGATGACGCCGGGCATCGGTTTGTCATCAGCGGCACGGAACTGACCAATATGGGCTGGCGTCTGACGGCGCTTCAGGTGACGGTGTAACATGGCAAGCACTGATGATGTAGCCCGCTATCTGGCAGGACGTATCTCAGAAGTAGTGTATCCCGGCGGCAGCCTGCTACCTGGCATTGTTAACCCCTCAGTGAAAATCTATCCGGGCTGGCCCGTACATGGAGCACTGCAGCAGGACATCGAGAATGGTGGTGTGCACGTCTCCGTCTGGCCACTGCCGACAGAGCGTAAAATCAGCACGGCGCTTGGCAGGCCCTGTCTTGTCATCGCCAAAGGTAAACCTACGTTACAGCTCACAGTGAACGGTAGTGTAATCGGTGTTTCCGGTGTGGCTGCTGCACCGACCAATGTGCGGGTAAACCTTAACGGAAAAGCGTTCACCTTCTCTTTCCGGGCGGGTACCACGGCTGAACAGGCAATTAAAAAGTTTTCAGCAGTACTGCCGAAGTCATTCACTGTGCTCAGCAGTGTCTGCGTCCTGATGGCTGAGCACCTCAGTGTTTCCGCCACCACCCCAGGCACGGCTGTAAAAGAGCTGCACAGGCAGATAAAAGATTTCCAGGTCACTGTCTGGGCACCCACGCCTGGCCTAAGAGACCGCATCGGCAGTGCCATTGATACGGCGCTCTCTGAACAGTGTCACATTGACCTCAACGACGGCGCGCCCGCGCAGCTCCTGTATGCCCGGCAGTTTGATTCGGACAGGTCAGAGAACTGGCATGTCTACCGGCGTGACCTGATTTTCAGCGTGAATTACGCTACCACCCAGACCATCACCGCACCTGAGGTGACGCAGTTTGTTGTCACCCTGAACGGGCACCAGACCACACGGTAAATTCCTTTTATCCAGCATCAGTTCACTCATCCGGAGTCTCTTTCATGCCGATTTATTCAACCGGCGACCTCAGCACGTCTGCACTCACGGCACCTGACCTTTATGTTCAGGTCGTTCCGCCCCGGGCACGTTACATTAATGGTGTACCCACCGACGGGCTGGGGCTGGTGGGTGTGGCAGGCTGGGGGCCGGTAAACAGCGCCTTTCGTATCACGTCAGATAATGACATGGCATTCTTTCTGGGCACGCCTGAAAACCGTAAGTATGACCTGGCGACAGCGGCTGCCATTTCACTTCAGCTCGGTGCGGCGAACCTGAACTGTGTGCGTGTGACAAACGGTCAGGATAAAGCGGCCAGTGGCAGACTCTGCGACAATGGCAGTAAGTCAGGTCTGCTGCTGACCGCACTCTACAGCGGGACGCGCGGGAATCAGGTTGTCGCAGGTATCGGCAGCGGTACCGCGGTGAACTCGAAAAAGCTGACCATCAGCCTGCCGGGCGTGAGTGCGGAAGTCTTTGATAACCTGCAGGGTGAAGGGGATGCGCTATGGAAAGCGATGGCAGAGGCCGTAAATCACGGCCAGATGAATATCCGGGGCCCCAGCCAGCTGGTGCGCGCGAAAGTAACCGAATCCGAAGCGCCTGCACAGGCCGCGCTAAAAGAGGTCACCCTCAGCGGCGGCACCGACGGCGCGACCGGTATCTCGGATGCCACGCTACTCGGTACAGATGGCACTGATGCTCCGCGTAAAGGCATGTATGCCCTGCGTGGCACAAATTCACAGGTCATCAACCTTGCCGATGTGACCGATAAAATGTGCTGGCCCGCCATGGCGGCGTTTGCGCGCTCCGAAGGTGCCTATGCCATCGGCCAGGGCCCGGCCTCCGCTGGCTGTAAGGCGGTGTCTGAAGCGCTTAACAGCTCAGGCGTGGACGACTGGCATTTCAAGCTGATAGTGGGTGACTGGCCTTACTGGAAAGATACCGCAAATGGCACAAGCCGCATGATTGCGCCCGCCACGTTTGAAGCGGCAAACATTGCCGCCCGGGCACCGCATATCTCCACGCTCAACAAGCGCATCCCCGGCATCATTGCCACTGAGCGGCAGATGGCGGGACGTCCGTACTCCGTGCCGGAAATCGGGGCCATCAATTCAGCCCGCCTCGATGTCATCACCAATCCCTGTCCGGGCGGCAGTTACTTTGGGATGCGCTCCGGGCGCAATACCTCATCGAATCCGACCCAGAACGATGATACCTACACCCGCATGACCAACTTCCTGTCACTGACCATCGCGGCCAGCTTCGGCAGCGTCGTAGGTGACAATCAGACCACAGACCTGCGCCGGGAAACCAAAAGTACGCTGGAGTCTTTCCTGTCGAATCTGGAGATGCTGAAGATGATCGGCGACCCGAATGGCGGACCTGCCTTTGCGGTGCGCCTCGATGCGACCAATAACCCGGATGCGCGCGTGGCACTGGGTTACATGACCGCCGATGTGCAGGTGAAATATCTCAATGTGGTGCGCTACTTCCTGGTGAATCTGGAAGGGGGCGGCAGCGTGTCCATCTCCGTCTCAGACAGCTTATTGCGCTGAACACTGCAACATTCATTACTCCGGAGATAAAACATGCCAACCCTTGGCTATACCGTCGGGCGTGATATTGCTGTCGATATCAATACGCCCACGGGGAAACTGCGCATTCCAAAAATCATGAGTTTTGACTCAAAGCCGCAGGTCTCGACCCATAAAATCACGCCGCTCAACGGCATTACCGACGAACTGCAGATCCCCGTTGGCTGGAATGGTACCATCACGGCTGAACGTATGGATGCCACGCTCGATGACTTCTGGGCGAAGTGGGAAGACAACTACTATAACGGTATCGATCAGCCCCGCGGCACCATCACCGAAACCATCACCGAGGCAAACGGCACCATCAGCGTGTACCGCTATGAAGGTGTGTCATTTCACCTTACCGATGCCGGTAACAAACAGGGCGAGAAGACGGTGAACCAGACCCTGTCATGGACAGCCAACCGCCGTAAAAAAGTGAACTGAGGAATAAACAATGGTGCAGGTCAGAGTGCATGAAACGCCACCCGTTGTACCGGAATCGCCGGTAAAGCCAAACCAGGTCCGGGATGCCAGCGGGCGCGTCATCACCCTGCGTGAGCTGGACCCGGTGCAGGAATCCCGTCTGACTGTTGCGGTCGGCCCGGAAATGGCCATCAACGTGATGTACATGAACATGTATGCCTTTCCGGCGGCGGCCGTAGCTGACATTAACGGCGAAGAATACCCGGTACCGCAGAACCCGAAGCAGATTGAAAGCATGCTCGCCATCCTGGGCAAAAACGGACTTAAAGCGGTCAGTGACTCCCTGCGTGACATGTCGAACGACAGGGACGATGAGGCCACGGAGACCGCCGCAAAAAACTAGCGCAGAACCCCGGGTTTATAAACCAGTGCTGGCTGATGAAAGCCGGGGTTCCGTTCAGCGTGATTTTTCCGGACCTGTCATCGCTGATGCCCCATGAGCGCATTGCTATGGGTGTCGTTATTGGCGAGCTCGAGGGCGGTACCTACAACTGGCACACACGCAGGTGGGAGGAGGGTAAGTAGTGGACCTTGAGCAATTTGCGCGCGAGATGTCATCTGCATCAGCCAGTATCTCCACCGGGCTCGAAGAAGGTTTCCGCGTCATCGTAAAAGAGATTGAGGAAACAGCAAAGGAAGAAATTGGCGTGTACCAGCCGGCTTACGGGCCGTTTGATGCTTGGGCACAGCTGGCTGAATCGACTAAAGCCGATCGCTTTCGCCAGGGTTACACCGAAGACGATCCTTTGCTGCGGTCTGGCGAACTGAGAGACTCCATCCAAAGTGAAGTAGTGGGCCTGGCGGCCATCGTTGGGACCAAGAGTGAAATCGGGCTCTGGCAGGAGGTTGGCACGAGTCACATTCCATCAAGGCCCTTTATTGGACCGGCATACGTGAGGAAGATTGACCCGCTGATGGAAGCAATTGAAATGGCTCTTTCAAGTGGATTTAAGGTTTATTGAAGGCCATAGAGCTAAGAAGGTTGTCGTATGTGCTAATTCGTTCGTATCCGTTCGAGTTAGTTCGGCTTCGTTTGACATCGCTGCATTTATAGTTATGATTAGGTCATAACATTAACGGAAGCCCTTATGGAAAAAGATGACGGTTTAGACTATTTACTTTCACTGCATGGATCAACAGTATATCGGGATGATGGGTATTGGTGGAAAGTTGAGGTCTGGGAAGTTAAGCCAACATCTTTCATTCCTCATGGGATACGTTACAGCTTAACGCTACATGACAAATACAATACTCGTGTCTTTGGTATAGACAACGCCCATGGGATAAAGCTGCCTAAAAAAGGCTGTTACTCAGGACGGATGGTCTATGACCACATGCATCGTACCCCACATGACAAAGGGTATCCTTACGAGTTTGTGTCTGCAGCGCAGCTTATTGAAGACTTCTTCGTAAAGTCAGATGAAGTCATCGCGCAACGAGAAAACCGAGGTTAAAATATGAAAGCTCTTATTGGTGTTATGCCTGAAGAGCACATCCGTCAAAGGATGCTTGCTATCGTAAAAGGCGAGTACAAACCTGAGCCGGGAGAGCCCAAAGTGTGGTTTACATCTGTAAACTCACTGGCTCAGGTCCTGAGTAATGAGAATATTGAACTTCTGCGACTGATGGAAGATCAAAAGCCAGAGTCAATCACAGAGCTAGCTGAGATGTCTGGGCGCCAGAAAAGTAATCTTTCTGTAACTCTAAAAACCCTTAGCTCACGAGGATTTGTTCGTCTCGAAAAGCAGGGGCGTGGAGTTAAACCCGTAGCACTTTTCACTGATTTTGATATTCAGGTAAAGCAGGAGTTTACTGTGAAGTTTGGGCCTAAAGCCGCTTAGTTCTCACCATTGAAAATCATGATAAACAGAACCCGCCATTAGGCGGGTTTTTAATGTCTTGTATATCTTCACGCTAAGTCTACTAACAGTGATTATCGATATGGCGCAGTCGGCCATTTCTTGTAAGCGAAAAAGTAGAGCATGACGAAATGGATACCCGGGCATGAGAGCAACAGCGCCATCTTCCATCCGAAACCAGCTTTCTGAGCCATGCGAAAGCAAGGTATGAACATTAGAAACCAGATGATTAAGGACAGTGCTGCGAGGGGATTGGGCTGTTCCATTAGAAATTCTCCATAAGCTTGATGTTTCATAGTATCGGCAGTGAGCTGTGATCATTTATATGTAATGCGTAATCTTGCTGCTGTCATCTTTTTCACCTCTGGCAGTGCACAATAGCCGTTGAAATAATTGTATGGCTCCTATAGTAGGGTTTAGTTTTAACGTTTTAATCAAGACGCCAATGCTCAAAATGTGAGCTATTAAGTGATGTTAATTGATGGTTCCAATGTCTTCACTAAGCACCATCAAAAGCCAACCATTATTAAAGACATAAATATCAGTTACTTAAATGCTCAGCGTTAGAGGTTCACTTATTTTTATTATAATCCTTGACTAACTATTGTTGATGAATGATAAATATAACTTCTAAGATTAATCCTATTTATGGGTTTTCATATAGCTGAGGAGTTATGAATGGCTAGTTGTAGTTGTTGCGGCAAAGCACTTAATCGTGGAATTTGGACACTTGATGGTAAGCATAAAAGTTGTCCTTTATGTTCAACTACTCAAGGAGGGCAGCATATTTTCCGTCGCTACCCTGAGGACTTTGGCACAACTGAAGCTCGTGTTACAGCAAATAACCCAGATGGAGCTCAAAGCTATTGTGTTGACTGCCGTGGTGTAGATACAGGACAATCGTCCCCGGTCGATCTCACCCAACAGAGATTGTGTAACACAGTGAAAATTTAATGCTTTTAGAAAAATTAGATGCAGTTGAATGGTTGAAAACACTCCCTTCCGGGAGTGTCGACCTCTTAGTAACTGACCCACCTTATGAATCCCTTGAAAAACATCGCAAGATTGGTACAACAACTCGTCTGAAAGTTAGCAAATCGTCTAGCAACGAGTGGTTTGCCATTTTTCCAAACAGCCGATTTGATGAGCTGCTGACTGAAATGTACCGTGTGTTGAAGAACAATCGGCACATGTACATTTTCTGCGACCAAGAAACGATGTTTCATTTAAAGCCAGCTGCTGAAAAAGTTGGGTTCAAATTTTGGAAACCAATTGTTTGGAATAAAATGGCTATTGGAATGGGATATCATTACAGAGCAAAATATGAGTTTATTCTTTTTTTTGAAAAAGGTAAGCGTAAGCTCAATAATTTAGGCATTCCGGATATATTGGATGCTAAGCGGGTAATGCGTGGATATCCGACAGAAAAACCAGTAGAGCTAATAAAAGTCCTTATAGAACAAAGCACTATTGAGGGTGAGTCTGTGTGTGATCCTTTCTTTGGTTCGGGGTCGGCATTAATTGCTGCGTCTGAACTTGAACGTTGCCTTTTAGGTAACGATATTTCTTCATCGGCACATGACTATTTCCAGCAAAGACTAGCTAATAACATAAAAGGGCCTCAACTCATTGATAGACTCAAGTAAGATTTTGAAAGTTTTTTTATAAACACTTCCCGCTACGGCGGGTTTTTTATGCCCGTAAATTGAGGTTCCCATGGATATGCAGGCTTACCGTGTAGCCGTGCGGCTGGCCCTAGATGACCAGATAACACGCAACCTGCTGCAGGTGAGCCGCGATGCGATTGAGCTGAATAAGAAGTTCACCATCACCAGAAACATCAAAGCACTGACCCGTGCGGCCCGTGAGGCGACATCCGCACTGCGGGCTCTCAATCGCTCCCTGAATAATGAGTTTTCTGGCGCGTCCCGTGGCGCGCGTGAGTATGCCGGTGCCATCCGCGAGATTGCTGACCAGACACAGCGTATCAACCGGGCCTCACGTAATGTGCCACTGCTTGCGGGCAGCTTCGGTGCAGCAATGACGCTGCCCGTTCTGGCTGCGGGTGCTGCTGCAGGGGGCAGCGGTGGATATGGGAACCATGGCGGAGGGCCTGCACTGCCTCCGCCTCCAGGACAGGGTGGCTGGTGGCATGGCTGGCATAACGGCGTCCCTCCTGGTGGATGGGGTGGTGGCGGTTCTGGCCACGGCGGCGGTAATGGCCGGTCACCTGGCGGAGGCTCATATTCAGACGGTATGACCAATCTGGCCACCGGCTATCTGGGCTTCAGGATGCTGAAGGGCTTTGTTGATGAGGCGGCCCGTTACCAGACCATGACTGAGAAGTTCAGGCAGTTCGGCATGGGTCAGGCGGCAACTGAAGAAGCACTGCGTTTCGCCGAAACCACGCGGGTCCGTGGTTCATCGGCCACTGACATGCTGAAGTATCTGGTCGAGGCGCAGGGGGTATTCAGCGAGTCAGGCATGAAGTCTGTGGAGCAGCAGCTGCGCGCGGCGAAACTGGCAGCCCCCGTGCTGGCGCGTATCACCTTCGCCTCCCGCGGACTGGATGAGCACCAGCGCGAAGCCACGGTTGCGAAGCAGATGGATATGCTGCGTTTCACCGAGACCGCGGGCGGCCTGAAAAGCCCGGAGCGTTTTAATGAACTGATGGACGCGGCGTTCCGTGCCATTCAGTCTTCAGGCGGCAATGTCGATTTCACCCAGTACCGTCAGTTTATGGCCAAAGCGGGCACCTCGGCCTTTAACCTGAGCAATAAAGCCCTGTTTGCTGAGCTGGAGCCGATTATCGGTGAACTGAAGGGCAGTTCAGCGGGTGATGCGCTGATGACCGCTTATAACCGGTTAAACGGGATTGTGAAGCTGCCTAATCAGGTCACCCACGACCTGATGACGATGGGTATCTGGGATGCCAGCAAGATAGAGCTAAACAGCCTGGGTGGCGTGAAGCGTTTCCGGGGCAATCCACTTATCAACGCGCAGCTCTTCAGCCAGTCGCCTGTCGAATACTATGAAAACGTCATCCTGCCACTCTACCGCAGGCACCATTACACTGAAGAACAAAAGCAGCGTGAGAACGCCCTGATATTCGGGCGTACCGGCGGCAAGATGTTCAGTCTCATCGACAAACAGCTTGAGACCATCCATCACCGTATCGATGCCTACGGTGTCGCGCGCGGCCTGAATGGTGCCTATGCTGCGGTCGGTGGCACCTATAACGGTAAAGCGATCGATTTCCACAAAAAATGGCAGGACCTGCAACGGGTGATGGGGAAGGAAGGCGGCCTGCTGGACACATTCACGCAGGGGCTGGAGACACTCACGCACTCTCTTCAGCAGATGGCAGACATTGCGCACCGGTATCCTGAAATGGCGAAGTTTGCGGGACAGGCGGCTCTCGCGGTTACCGGCCTTGCAGGTATCAGCGGCGGATTCTGGCTCATCAAACATGCCGCAGGCGCATTGCTGACACCGCTGAAGCTGGCGGGCTGGGGCATTGACCTGCTGATTGGTAAAAGCGCTACTACGGGTCTGACGGGACTCACCGCCGCGCTTACCGGTCTGCCGGGCATAATCTCTGCCGTAACGCTTGCCGCCCTTTATCCGGGCAGCACGGTATCGCAGAGCCGGGAAATGGCAGAGCGTGACAGACTGGCCCGGCAGAATGCGCTTGACCACGGGGTTGCCTATAAACCCTGGTTGCCGACTCAGGCGGACTTTGACAGACAGCAGCAGCGGGAGCAGGCGTATCGTAAAACCGGCAGGTACCCGCCGATACCGCCTGTCTCTGTAAGCCATGGAGCGCAGCCCGTGAATCTCCTGATGACGCATGAAGGGCGCCAGGTACTGGTAGCCACTGTCATGAGTGGCATCAGTAAGCAGGCCGCCAGAGCACCGGCCTCAACCAGCACCTTTGACCCCACAATGCTGATGGTCTATCCCGGCCAGGCTGGCAACCTCTCATAAGTACGACTGCCGGCAGTGAATGTCTGACTCGGCCCCAATAAATGCTTTCAGACGTTCCGGTTTTCAGAATTCTGAAAGCCATTCCCGGCATGCTGACTCAACTGAATTTCTCATTCACTGCCGCTATCCGCGGTTTCGGTGAAATTGCCCGTGGAGTCCCGATATGCTCAATGAATACCTGTTCATGCTGATGCTCATTGGCGTATGGCCTGCATCAGCAGAGGTCACGCCTCATCAGGTCATCAGTGCCGTTACGTCACAACAGACTCAGCCTCTGTCGCAGACTGATGCAATTATCCGCCTGAAATTGCTTAACGATCCGCTTTCTCCTGTCGTCGGTCCAGAGCAGCCAGAACTAAAAATTGTCAGTTTCGTGAATTACGACTGTATTCACTGCAAACGTCTGGATACCAGCCTGGAAAGGCTTTTAAAGGCCTATCCTCAGATAGCCATCACCTACAAACTGATTTCATTCGGGCCGGAAGCCTCAACCGCCGTTACCCGCCGGGCTCTTTCAGTCTGGATCGAGCAACCCGAAAAATTTCACGCATTCCATCACGCGCTGATGTCAGACAGCGGTATGGATAATGGATTGCGTATCTCTTCAGCCCTGCATGCTGCCGGGATTTCACTCAGCACGTATCCGCTCAATACGCAGAATATTATTGAAGTGAATAAAGAATTGATGAGAAGGCTTCATTTTACAGGTACGCCGACGACCATTATCGGAGACAGTGTGCTGACGGGTGAAGTGACTTACGTAGTACTTGAAGAAGCCGTCAACACCGCACTGGCAGCGGCTAAGGACGAGAAACACCTGGCCGTCCTGACAAAGTAAATATCCCAGGCTGGACTGGCGCTTAAGTAAGCCCATTGTTTTGCACTGAATGAGATGACCGGGTATCAGTATTCTCTGTCTGCTGACTCACCTGGCTTTGACAGAGGTTATCGCACATACCCGTCAGTAGCTTCCCTGTAACCGTCAGTCTCCCTCTGAACAAGGCCTATTCTGTATGTCATTTCTCAATTCACTGGCGCCGTTCGCGCAGGGTGTCGATCCGACTGGAACCCGGCTGATGCTGGGCGACTTCGAGTTTTTGGAATTTGAAGTCCCTGAACAGATTGCCATCCACGGCAGGCAGAAAACTGTACAGCATCAGCTGATTGGCGGCAGCCGTATTATCGATGTGCTGGGTACGGAATACGAACCGCTGTTCTGGTCTGGCATCATCACGGGCGCTCAGGCTGGTGAACGTGTCAGTGTGCTGGAACGCATGCGGGATGCAGGGCACCCGGTGGTGCTGACCCTGGATGATTACCGTTTCACCGTGGTGATTACGGCATTTAACCCGGTCTACGAGTACATCTGGCGTCGCCCTTACTCCATTGAAGTGGCGGTTGTCCGCAATGAGGGCTCGCCAGAGAAGGTGGATGCCCTGACCGGCGCGCTACAGGGACTGATTGACAGTGACCTGGGCCGGGCACTGGGCCTTGCCAGTATCATAAACATTGATGCCGTGGCGCAGGCCGTCAGAAATCTGCATCAGGCGGTAAAGGCGGTGACGAATTTTGCGCATGCCACGGTCGCGCAGGTGCAGGCCGTTGTCCGCCCCATCATCGCTGCACGCAACATCATTCAGCATGAGCTCGCGCTGCTTGAAGCAGCGGCAGGTGAGATTACCTCACTTGGAGGAATGGTGCCCGGCAACCCCGTTTCAAAGACCGTCAGTAATCTGCTCCTTCAGTCAGACCACGCCACCCGCATCCCGGCCCTGTATCATCTTCAGGACGTGCTGGGCAGACTGAACAAAAATGTTAATGCAGGGCAGGCCGCCAGTGGTGTAAGGGCAGTAACGCTGTCAGGCGGCAATCTGTATCAGGTGGCATCAGAGCAGTATGGTGACGCTTCTTTATGGACCAGCATTGCCGAGGCCAATGACCTGGCCGATCCGCAACTGAGCGGCATTCACACGCTGAAAGTACCCACCAGCCCAGCGAGTTAACGATGGACGTCAATAACCCCATTACCAAATCCAGCGCCCGCCACGTCAGCGGGCGATGTCTTTTAAATGGCACAGAGGTGCCCTTTGTGTCGTTCAGTGTTGAGAGCAATGCCTTTCGCGGTGCAGGTACGTTTGAGCTTACGCTGGCGATTTCAGCGCTGCCGCCTGGCATGCAGCTGCTTAACTGGTGGGCGGTGCAGACCACGATCAGGACAGAGCTGTTCATTTCGATTGAGACGCAGGCGGGAATTAATGAGAAAAAATACATCACGGGCAACATCGATACGTGGCATTACGAACCTGCACGCTTTGAGATCTCCGCAGAAGGGCGCGATTTCACCGCAAAACTTATTGATGCGAAGACCCTGGGCGAAAGCTTTAAAAATCTTACCAGCTCACAGATAGCCACTACGCTGGCGCAGCGACACGGCCTGACACCGGTTGTGACGGCGACGACACAGCGCGTCGGTGAGTACTACCAGATTGATTCGACTCACCTGACAGGCGAACAGACGGAATGGGACCTGATAACCAGTCTGGCGGGGATAGAAAACTTTTCGGTTCATGTGGAAGGTGACAGCCTGCATTTCCAACCCCGACGCGACCCTGCCGGTAATGACGATTATGTTATCCGCTGGCAGCCCCCCGGTGAGCAGGTGTATCCCCGTTGCAATGTCTCCGATGACCTGAATTTTTCAAGAGCATTGACTATTTCCAAAGGCGTGACGGTGCAAGTGCTTAGCTGGAATGCAAAGCTTAAAAACAGACAGTTTATGGCGGTCTACCCGGCCCCGGCCAAAGGGGCAGAACCGGGTAAAGCCACAGCCGACAGGCAGGTTTATCGGGTTATCCGCAACGGACTGACCCCTGATGCTGCCCGCGCAATGGCCCGGTCTCTCTACCTGCAGATCATTCAGCATGAGATGACGTTCAGCTGCTCAGTGGCCGGTGACAACCTGCTTATGCCAGAAACTTCCGTACGCATTGAGGGCACTCAGAGCCTCTTTGACCAAGGTTATTTCTGCGATCGGGTGCGTCGTACGCTGAGCGCTGATTCAGGCTACAAAATGATGATATCGGGCAGAAATCACAGCCCAGCACTGGAGGTTGACCGTTGAGAGCACTGATCAACACCATGGCGGCAACGGCCCGTCAGAGCCTGGCCGGCAAAAGCGGTACCCGTCAGGGCATTATCACGGCCTACGATCCGGCCAGTTATGCGGTAAAAGTTCAGCTCCAGCCTACCGGTGAAGAAACCGGGTGGATCCCCCTCAGTACGCCATGGGCGGGTAACGGATGGGGACTGGCTGCAGGACCGATCCCCGGCGCGGTGATGGAAGTAGGATTTGATTCTGGCCTGACAGGTGTCGGAATGGCAGAAGGGCAGTTCTATAACGATGTGGACCGCTGCCCGGGCCCACCCTCCGGTGAGTTTTGGCTGGTACACCAGAGCGGATCGCTTTTGAAGTTTCTTAACAACGGGGAAGTACTGCTGTCCGCGAAGGAAAAACTCACCTATGACGCACCCGCACATCACTTTACCAGTGGCGACGTGCGCATAGATAAAAATCTTACCGTCGGGAAAGACATCCGCGACAACAATGGGCGCTATGGCACGGTTAATCGTATCCGCACTGTTTATGACGGGCATAAACATCTCGAAAAAGGGCAGGGCAACTTTACCGCCCCGCCTGAGCAGAAAATCACAGCCACTCTCCAGGGTTAACCGATGCACGACCTCTATCACTTCCCGGGCGGAGACCTTGACTCTTCTTCCACGGGCGATTTACGCACGGTATCCGCCAGCGATCGCACTAAACAACGCATTCTGCGGCGACTTCTGACTAATCCCGGCGACTACGTTTTTCACCCGGAATACGGGGCAGGACTGGGCAAGAAAATTGGTGAAGCAGTCATGCCCGGAGAGTGGAAGGCGCTCATCAGCGGCCAGATGTTGCTGGAAGAGGCTGTCGCCAGCCATCCGCCGCCGGTTGTAAAACTGAATCGCATTGAGGGGGGGATCAGTGTGTCAGTGTCCTATACGGATGCCATGACCGGCGCCCCGGAAACCCTCATCTTCGATGTCACGAGGTAAACAATGGCACCCCTCAATATAAAATCCTTTACCGAGCTTGTAAGCGAGCAGGTTACGGCTATTCAGGCCAGGGCACTGAAGCTGGTGGATTTCTCTATTGGCAGCATTCTCCGGTCGCTGGCAGAGTCGAATGCGGGTGTGGCCATGTGGATACAGCAGCTGATTGTGAAGCTACTGGTCACGACCCGCGCCGCGACATGCTCCGGCGATGACCTTGACAGCTGGATGGCAGACTTCAGTTTTCCTCGGCTCTCTGCCGTGCAGGCTATCGGGCAGGTCACCTTCAGTCGCTTTACAGCAACCAGCCGGGCACTGGTCCCGGTGGGTGCGCAGGTCACTACTACAGACGGTGCCCAGCATTATGCGGTGATCGCTGACACGTCGAATGATGCCTGGGATGCTGATCAGTCAGGTTATGTTATCGCAGCAGGCGTCAGCTCTCTCGTGGTTCCGGTGCAGGCGAACAGAGCAGGCGCTGCGGGTAATGCCCAGCCGGGAACGGTTACAGTCATTTCAGGGGCAATTCTCTACGTAGACACAGTCACCAACACCGCCGCGTTTGTTAACGGCAAGGATGCAGAGAGTGATGACAGCTACCGGGCGAGATTTGTGCTGTGGATTGCCTCACTGTCGAAAGCCACCAAAGCGGCTATCGGCTTTGCCATCAGTAATCTTCAGAATGGGGTCAGTTATACCCTGACAGAAAATGCCGTGTGGGATGGCACCTATCAGCCCGGTTATTTTTATGCCGTGGTGGATGATGGCAGTGGCAACCATGATGCCGCTTTTGTCCAGCGGGCAGCTATAGCCATCGATGCGGTGCGGGGATTTACCGTCACATTTGGTGTATTTCCGCCAGATGTAATCAAAGCAGATGTCATTCTGGTTATCACCACCGATGGGACAGCTGATCATGGCGAAGTTGTCAGGCAGGTCAGAACAGCGATTATTCAGTTCATCAGCAGCCTGGCGCTGGGGAAACTGCTGGCATACACCCAACTGGTAAAAGTGGCCTACAGCGCCAGTCCGCTGGTGACCAATGTTTCGTCACTGACGCTGAATGGCGGCACTGCCGATATGGCAGCCTCTCACAGGCAGGTTATTCGTCCCGGAATGGTGAAGGTGAGCTGAATGGCCAGAGGCGATCAAAACGACTTTTATAACCGGCTTCATACCCTTCTGCCTGCTGGCTGGTTTGCTGATGAAAGTCCGGTTCTGTTCGGCGCGCTGACGGCATGTGCGAAGTCGCTGGCCTGGTGCTACAAACTCTATCTTTATGCCCGGTCGCAGACACGCGTGGCGACGGCCACCCATGGCTGGCTTGATCTCGCGGCGTATGACTTTTTTGGCAGTAGCCTTATCAGACCCGCAGGGATGGAGGACGACCCATTCCGGAATCAGATCAGAACGAATCTGCTGCGGGAGCGCGGCACTCGCCAGGCGGTTGTTCAGGTGCTTGAGACATTAACAGGAAGCCGGCCGGTAGTGTTTGAGCCGTTGCTCCCTGCAGATACGGGCGCGTATAGCGAACCGGCAACCGGATATGGTGCTGCTGGTGGTTATGGATCCCGTCATCTGCCTTATCAGGCCTTTGTTGCGGTCAGACGCCCCAAAGGTGAGGGCATACCCTGGGTGGCGGGCTACCACATTCCCTCATCCGGTTACAGCAGGGCTTCACGTGGCGAGTATATATCCAGGCACATGTTCACAGGCGGGATTACGGATGCACAGATTTATGCCGCTGTCGCGGCTGTCAAAATGGAAGGCACTCTGGTCTGGGTAAGATTGGTTTAGTGCTGGCAGGCTGATGTTGATTGGACGAAGCTAACTCATTTCATGTGCAATCGGTTATGTTAGTTTTGTTTAGAGAACAACCTTGCCCATTCAAGATCATTAGTATTATATTCACTGTATAGATACCCATCACAACACAGATCATTTGCAATAACTGGTTGTCGATGGAGGCCCAACCTCTGCATACAGAGCTCTGGGAAGGAGGCTAAATGGTGAATTTTAAAAAATTTCTTAAAACAGTGTCGGAACCCGAAAGATTAATGGATCTTTTTGTAAAGAATCGGTGGGATACGAGAGAAAATCCGGCTGGTGGAGAATCCAGTGAGCGATACTACTTTGACCGTAGTGGTGCTTTACGCATCAACCTAAAAAATAAGGACGTTCAAAACGCAATTGCTCACAATATGCGAGTGCTTGCTGAGAAAAAATAAAACGGGTGGTTAATGAGCGCGGCACTGATTGTTATAGTGTTAGTGTGTGGTTACCTGTATGTAAATAGCCACATACCTTCTAAGCATAAATTCAAAAAATCCACGGGCTGGCAATCATATTTCCAGGTGGCCCTCAAGGGCTCATATTACGTTTTTGTTTCTTTCATCGTTCTCATGGTCGCATGGTTTGCTTTACTGGCGGCTATGTGGCTATTAAATGCGCCGCTGTTGTTTACCGAAAAATACAAAGCATTTACTTTTGCCTATGACATTCTGAATGTCAAATTTGTGGGTGTCGGGCTTCCATTTCTTTTATTAGTTGCTATCACTGTTCTTATTAGCTTTAGCGAATCAAAAAATGAAGAAAAAAAGCTAAGAAATCCTGAGGAAAGGTTGAGGATATTCAGGGAGATAGCTAATTCCAGCCCTATCGAGGCCATTCTCTTTGAGTCAATAACAAGCAACAATAATCTTATGGTTTCCATAACCATGCATTCTCGCAAGGTATATATTGGCATTGTTCATGAAGCCCGGCTTGAAGATCATGATACCGATACGATAGTCATCATCCCTTTCCTGAGCGGGTATCGTGACAAAGACACTCTGAGCTTTGTGGAAGAAGTGAATTATGCTGAGCACTACAGTGAATGTGGAATTACCTTTGACTCTCATCCGATATCGCTGACCCAATATCGCCATGTCATACCCAGAGATCAAATAGAATCAGTTTCACTGTTTAATTCAGATATGTACAAAAGGTTCAAAAAGCGCAAATACTATAGAACCTCTTTTAATCGGAACAGGAATAGTAAAGTCTGAGTTTGTACATTTTTTTTCATTAATTCATAACGTTATATACACCCCGCTTCGGCGGGTTTTTTATGGGAAATTTTTATGGACCGTCAGATTGTTTATCCGGGCGCTATTCCGCTCGAAACCGACCTGCTCAACACCAATAAATTCGCTATGACGGGTATGGCAAAGCTTGCAATGGCCATACTGGGCTCCGATACCTGTCTGTATGGACTGCATTGCACACCCGACAGTCCTGCGTCCATGCGGGTCATTGTCGGCCCCGGCCAGATTTACAGTTTACAGAATACTGATAACACACCGTACTCATCACTCCCGGCAGATACGTCGGAACTCATACTGAAGCAGGGACTCGTCTATGAAGCAACCTCGCTCACACTGACCGCGCCTGCTTCAGCAGGTCACAGCATGAATTACCTGGTACAGGTCGGGTATGACGATGTGGACTCTGACGAAACGGTACTGCCTTATTACAATGCGGCAAACCCGGCAGTGGCCTACAGCGGTCCCGGTAACTCTGGCAAAGCTCAGCCGGCAAAACGGTCAAGTGTCTGCCGCCTGATGTTAAAAGCCGGGGTGTCTTCGCCCACGGGGTCACAGATTACACCTCAGCCGGATGCAGGATACGTCGCGGCATGGGGTATTACTGTCACGGCGGGCATGAACGCGATTACGGAAGCCAGTATTTTCATGATTGAGGGTGCGCCGTTTTTGCCGCCATGTGGCATCTATCCCTCCATTCAGCAGTGCGCTTCAACATTTGCTCACGATAGCGGCACGGCAAATCGTTATTCAGCGGCATACAAGCCTGCACTGGCAGAGTTGACGGATGGCATGCGTCTCACGTTTAAAGCCCGGGAAGCCAATACCGGTGCCTGCACATTCGCGGCGAACGGGGGGAAAGCATACCCGCTGTATTCGCATGTGCATCAGGAACTGCAGGGCGGAGAAATCATTAATGGCGGGCTCATTCAGGTCCAGTGGAACAGCTCCTTAAATGCCTGGCTGATGTGCGGAAATACTGGGGGTGCAACACCGGTGTCAGAGGCACTGAAACCCCATCATGCAGTCAGTCTCGGACAGGCTGATAAACGTTATCTGGAGAACAATAAAGGCTACAGCAAGGATGATGCAGCCAAAGATTTCCTGTCGCTAGGGGGCGGGGTAGTGACGGGGGACGTTGGTATCAAGGGAAAACTGACGGCTGAAAAAATCGTCATGGAAAAAGTGACATTCAGCGAGGACGGAAATATCAATGGTCCGCGATGGAAAACTGAAGAGTCTCAGGCCAGTGGCTGGTTATCTATCTGGGTGATGAAGGAACTGAAAAAGGTCAGCGACAGAATCGTTCCGTTTCCGTCTACAGATGAAATAACTAATCGCTGTGTTAAGCGTGTACGACTTGGAGCTGAAGTCAGGAAAAAGGGAGAGGCGATTAAGTTTGATCCTGGCTATATCATGACGGGGTTTAAAAACCCGGGAAAAATAAAGAAAGGATACGAATATACAGCCCGACCATTGCAGATTCTTGTCGGAAATGAATGGCAGACAATCGAACAAGGGGAGTGACATGATCGACCTTAAAAACTTCAAACCGGGAAAACCGGTCAGTGCTGATGATATTTCACGCCAAAAAGAATACGGTCTGAAATGTCTCTTCGATGAGTCCGGGAATGAATGGTATGCAAGTCAGCGTTTATTCGCTGCTGATACGTTAAAAATTGCATACGATCCGGATGGATATATCCGTAGCGTAAGCTCCGATGTGTCAGCACTCTGGCCGGTTTACCTGAGCGTGGCCGAAATAGCGCAGGATGATCAAAGCCGTCAGATTGATAACAGCGGGCTGTGGAAATATGCGGAAGGAAAAGTGATTAAACTGTCGCATGATGACGATTTGACGTCTTATGAAGATAAAAAAGAAGCACTGACAGAGGAGGCCGTATCGAAAATCATGCCGGGCATGGTAAGGCTGCTCCTGAAAAAACAGCTTTCAGCTGAAGAGTCTGACCTGCTGGAAAAACAGGTTAGTTATCTTGACCAGCTCAACAAGCTTGATTTGAAAGCTGCAAATCCTCCTGCCTGGCCAGAATGGCCAAAATGAATATCTCTAACCTGGCCCGTTATTTTACTCCTGTTTTTCGGGATATCGTACTCATTCTGAAGGAAAAGATGGCCCACATCCTTTGAGCCATTAAACGTAAGCTTCAGAACCTGTAGCCTACATCCATAAACACACTTCTTACGCCATGCTTCTTACCATCATACGAAGCACGCGCCCCTTCATAGCCTGCTGTAAGCGCCAGGTTGTCCGTAGCATTGAGTGTCACTCCAGAGCTGTAAGCATACTGATTGGATGAATGCTGATTGCCCGTCATCGGCGATTGCTGCGGGTCATCTTTTTCGTTGGTTATTACACTGGAGTGAGAGAGACCCGCGAGCGCGAAAACGCTGATCTTATCTGAGACACGATAGGTCGGCCCTGCCTGAAGTGAATAATATTCAGCCTTCTTATCCATCGCATGCTTTATTTTGTAATCATCCCTGCATTTGGTATCAGCCTGTCTGCATACGGTGTACTCGTCATCCCAGTTATTTTTCATCGCGGTAAGCGAACCCATCACCCCCCAACGTTCAGCGTTTTCAAACTGAAACCGGAAGTTACCTCCGTGAATATCCCCAAAGTCTTTAATCCTGGCCTGCTGATAGCCAAGTGACATGGTGGGTCTTTCATGAGGATCACGAGCCATTGCTGCCGTACACATCAATGTGAAAGACAAAAGAGATAAAAGCATTTTTCTGAACAACATCTGAACTCCTTTTAGAAGTGGGATGCAAATTTCGGCATGCATACCCGTTGAGGTACGCTCATTTTTAGTCAGAATGCAGTTCAGAAAAGTGAAAATTACCCATTATCTTTCAATGCATTAAAATGAATATTGTGGTGGCAGTGCTGTTATTTTAATGTTTAGTTTAAAGATGCCGGACAATAGCAATCAATCATGAGTGACGAAGACAGCGTGTCAGCTTAACGTCGGTAATCCTGTTTAGGGGCATAACATCCTGACTCTTTATGGCGAAGCCGGGGCCATACAGCTCAGGGAGGTGTGCGCAATATCGTGATCAGGATTTGTAGTGCTGCATAATGGTTTTAAAGTCAGCTTTTTGAGTTCGATGCAGATAATTGGGGATTTAGGAAAAGGCGTGTAAGGCAGCATGCACAATGATGGGTGAGGCTGTCTGGCAGTTAGTGGCTGGTAATAAAAGCGTATATCAGGAGGCAATTGCCAGAAAAGTTGTTGCTAAATCACAGCATCGTGATGGTCTGGCGGCAAGCATTGCACTACGAACACTGATGCAGGTTAGAAAATAGAAGCGGCGGGCAGGCGGTCCAACCCTGAAAGTTATCAATGTCCCCGTAGTGCCAGAATCGGACATTGCGAATAAAATTTGTGTTGACCTGCGTAGATAAAACAGGTTTCTGTATAGACAGCTAAACCTTAGAGTTGAAGCAAATCATCTATTTTCACTATAAGGACAACAAGATGTCTGACTACCATTTCTATCAAAAAGGTAAACAGATAGTTGCGTTAAAACATTCGGAAGAAAACCAAGCTCTTAAACTAATTAATCAGGGCTATGAAAAGCAATTTGAAGAGATTAGTGCTACTTCGAAAAAAAACGCACTCACGCGTCTTTCTAACATTCGTACAGATAATCGGATAGATCAGCGTAACTTTTTAGCTGGTGCTGGCACGATGCCATTGATAGGCATTTTGACGGCAGTCGCAGTTTTTTTATTACGAAAAAAACAGCCCTAAAATTGACTACGTCCGCTTGTCGCTCATAGCTGACATCAGCCTAGCGTCAGTCCGCTTTGTGCCAGAAGCGGACATGTTTTATGAGGCAGAACGGCCAAAGTTCTCTCAATTTCAAAACCCGAACACTGTGTGTGCAGCAAAGCGGTTTTCAGGTAATCCGGGACTGACATCAGATTCAGCTTTGAGCAATGCACCGTCATATTCAGACAGGGCAGTAAGTCCCACTGTAGCCGTGGTGCAATAGAGACGGGTAAAACCCTCACCGGCAAGTGCCGGACAGGTGCTCTGCATTCCAGGTGACGTCAGAATAGCAGCGGTGGTCCCATCCGGGCGGTAACGGACAACACGGCTCCCTCCCCATTCAGCATTCCATAGATATCCCATTGCATCCACGCAGGAGCCGTCAGGCGCGCCGCTGCCTTTGGTTTCTGCGAACACGCGCTGGTTCCGCAGCGAGGGATAATCACAGCACATTATCCGACCCTGCATCGAGTCACAGTAATAGAGCGTGCCACCCTCGGGGCTGAAACAGATGCTGTTCGGGATAGCGACGTCGGGCAATGCGAGCGTCTCAACAGTCAGCGTCGTCGCGTTGAGCCGGTGAAACTTACCGATGGCTTTAACGGGATAACCGTCATCCATCGTTCCGAAGACAAAATTACCGGCACGGTCACACCGTCCATCACCTATACGGGTGCCGGCGTCTCCTGGTGAAGCGGCCACCGGGGTAAGCAGCCCGCTATTAAGATCATAAAAAGCCAGCCCTGACGCGAATCCCATCAGCATAATATGACTTTGTTCAGTCAGTGCAAAGGAGCCAAAGCGTTCAGGCAGCGACCAGCGCATCACAGCATCATTGCCTTCTTCTAAGGCGAGCAGTTCACTGGCTTCTATGTCAGTCCAGAAAAGCCTGCGGGTTCTTTCACACCACAGCGGGCACTCTCCCAGCGTATTCCTGACATCAGCTGCAATTGAAAACATGTTAATCCTCCGGATGAATAAAGATCCTGTTGCGCGTTAGCAGACGTGACTTACGCGGTCACTGCGGAAACCGTGCAGAGAGCCGATCGCCGAAAAGCATGACGGCCAGTCCGACCAGCATGACAACCATTCCCCCCAGCCTGAGTAACGAAACCGGACGCCGCATAGCACCCAGCAGGCCAAAATGGTCAATGATCTGTGAAGAAAGTAACTGTCCGACAATCGCCAGCCCGAGCAGAGCTGAAAATCCGATTTTCGGTGCCAGCACGACATAGCTGAACAGGGCACATGCGCCTATCAGTCCGCCCGCCAGACTCCAGAGGGGTTGCGACGGGATCGCCACTAACGATGTCATTAACCCACCCCGCAGCAGCGCGTAAATCCCCAGACTGAACGCGCCCGCCGTAAAGGAAAACAGCGCCGCAGTGACCGGATCGCCGCCCAGCCCCTTTGCCAGCTGGCTGTTCAGGGTCGTCTGAAGGGTGATCCCCAGACCTGCGGCAAAGGCGATTACGTAATAGATCATGCTTTTCATCCCGGTCAGTCTGCCTGCTCCAGCGGCAGGAAGGCGTCAGCAAAAATGTCGGGCTGGTAGCCAGAGG
>Ga0209371_1000366_pt1 | contig 48730 bp, 41 predicted proteins | sample AgamicAtAmrz_FD_187165 | JGI IMG/M metagenome (GOLD analysis project Ga0209371, IMG submission 187165) | Agave microbial communities from Guanajuato, Mexico - At.Am.rz (SPAdes) (version 2) | ecosystem: Host-associated > Plants > Roots > Rhizosphere | place: Guanajato, Mexico | collected 2012-06-07
TGATCGGTTCGCTTATCAGCGACATCCTGCTTGCGCTGGTCGATCCGCGCATCCGGCTCGAATAGGAGGGCGCCATGAGCGATATCACCATGACCACCAATGCCCGGCAGGACCGCGCCGCCGTCGCCTCGCAGTGGCAGCTCATCTGGTGGGCCTTCAAGCGCCACAAGCTGGCGATGGCAGCCCTGTTCATCACCATCGCCATGTATATCGTTGCGCTGGTGCCCGGCTTTTTCGCCATCAACGATCCGGTGCTGCAGAATGCGCGGGCGACCTTCCATCCGCCGCAGCGCGTTCATTTCATCGATACGACCGAGGGCTTTTCGCTCGGGCTGCATTATTATCCGCTGAAGCTGACCCGCAATCCTGAAACGCTGGCGGCGGTCTTCGTTGAAGATACGGCGAAGAAAATCCCGGTCCAGCTTTTCGGTCGCGGTTACGAATATTCCGTATTCGGCCTGTTCACCACGGATATCCACCTGCTGGCCTCCACCGATAAAACGCGCCCGCTCTTCCTCTTCGGCGCGGATCGTCTCGGGCGCGATGTCTTCAGCCGCGTGGTGCAGGGCGCGCAGGTCTCCCTGTCGATCGGCCTTGTCGGCGTGTTCTTCTCGCTGCTGCTCGGCGTCGTTCTGGGAGGCATTTCGGGATATTACGGCGGCCGCATCGATTTCGTCATGCAGCGCGTGATCGACTTCGTGCTGTCGCTGCCCACCATTCCCATCTGGCTGGCGCTGGCCGCCGCCCTGCCGCAGGGCTGGCCTGCCACGCTTCAATATATGATGATCACCATCATCCTGTCCCTGACCGGCTGGGCGCAGCTTGCCCGCGTCGTGCGCGGCCGGTTCCTGTCGCTCAGAACCGAAGAGTTCGTGGCTGCGGCCCGGCTGGATGGTGTGCCGGAAGGGCGCATCATCTTCCGTCATATGCTGCCGAGTTTTTCGAGCCATATCATCGCCTCGGTCACGCTTGCGGTTCCGGCGATGATCCTTGCGGAAACATCGCTGTCCTTCCTTGGCCTCGGCCTTCAACCGCCGACGATTTCCTGGGGCGTTTTGCTTCGCGAGGCGCAGAATATCCGCTCGATAGCGACAGCACCCTGGCTGTTCCTGCCCGGTGTGGCGGTCGTCATTGCCGTCATGGCGCTCAATCTGCTCGGTGACGGTCTGCGCGATGCAGCCGACCCCTATAACAAGTGAGGCCCGGATGAGCGACATTCTTTCCATGAAGCCAGCCAAACCGCTGCTCGAAGTCCGCAATCTGGTCACTGAATTTCCGGTCAGAAACGGCGTTTTCCGGGCGGTCAACGATCTGTCTTTCTCCATCGATCCCGGCAAGACCCTCTGCGTCGTCGGCGAAAGCGGTTCCGGCAAATCCGTCACCGCCCGCTCGATCCTGCAGATCATCGACAGCCCCGGCCGCATCGCGTCCGGGTCGATCATCCTCAACCGCGCCGACGGCACCTCGCTCGATCTGGCAAAGCTCGATCCGCGCAGCCGGGCCATCCGCTCGGTGCGCGGCGCTGATATCGCGATGATTTTTCAGGAGCCGATGTCGTCGCTTTCACCCGTGCACACGGTCGGCGACCAGATCACCGAGGTCCTGCGCCTGCATCTGAAGATGAGCAAGGCTGAGGCGCGGGCCGAGGCCATCGAGTTGCTGCGGCAGGTGGAAATTCCCAACCCTGAAAAGGCACTGGATCGCTACGCCTTCCAGTATTCGGGCGGCATGCGCCAGCGTGCCATGATCGCCATGGCGCTGGCCTGCAAACCGCAACTGTTGATCGCCGACGAACCGACGACGGCGCTCGATGTGACGACGCAGGCCGAAATCCTCGACCTGATATCGCGGCTGCAAAAGGCGCATGGCATGGCGGTGCTGTTCATCACCCATGACATGGGCGTGGTGGCGCAGATTGCCGATGACGTGCTGGTCATGCATCACGGCGTCGCCAAGGAATATGGCACTGTCGATGAGATATTCCACAGCCCGCAGGACGCCTATACCCGCATGTTGATCGGCTCCGTGCTGAGGCTGGAGCAGAAGGCGGAAATCCGGCTTGCGCGGCCTCCGCTCGATCTCACGGCCGCGCCGGTGCTCGAAGTGAATGACCTCTCCATGCATTTCGGCGAGATGAAGGCGCTGGATGGCGTGTCGATCAAGCTATTGCCCGGCGAAACACTCGGCATCGTCGGGGAAAGTGGTTCCGGCAAGACCACGATGGGCCGCTCCATCATGCGCCTTTACGATCCGACCGGCGGCGCGATGCTCTATCGCCGGGCGGATGGCAGCGTGGTCGATCTGGCCAGGATCGAAGGCGCCGAGCTGAAAGCCGCACGGCGTGAGCTGCGCATGGTTTTCCAGGACCCGTTCGGATCGCTCAATCCGCGCATGACGGTGGCGCAGGTCATCGGCGAGCCGTTGCTGGTCAACGGCATTGCCAGGGGGAGGGAGTTGGATGAGCGTGTCTGCGCCCTGATGGAGCAGGTGGGTCTCGATCCGGCCGGGCGTGAGCGTTACCCGCACGCCTTTTCCGGCGGCCAGCGCCAGCGCATCGGCATCGCCCGCGCCATCACGCTGAAGCCGCGTATCATCGTGGCGGATGAGGCAACCTCGGCGCTGGATGTCTCGGTGCGCTTCCAGGTGCTGGATCTTTTGATGCGGCTACAGGACGAGCTGGGGCTGGCCTATATCTTCATCAGTCATGATATCGGCGTCATCCGCTATATGTGCGACCGCGTCGGCGTGATGTATCGCGGCAAGCTGGTGGAAGTGGGAGACGCCGAAAAGGTCTGCAACACGCCGGATCATCCCTATACGCAGGCGCTTCTTTCCGCCATTCCGCGCCCGGACCCGCGCGACCGGGACCGCACCCGCAGATTCCGCTACGTCGAACCATCCGAAGTCAAGAACGGGGCCGTCGCGCGATAGTGCCGGACTTGTTGCACGCCGCAATTCATGAGGAAGACTGAAGCATGAAAATCGATCGCATGCGGGTATTCGTCACCCGCGACAAGGACCGCCCCCGCGTCATCGTCGCTCTCGATACCGATGACGGTTTGACCGGCTGGGGTGAATGTTACAATCACGGCCCCGATCTCGCCCTGCCGCCGGTGCTGGATTACCTCTATAGCTTCCTTTCCGGGCAGGACCCGACACGGGTTGAATATCTCTACAACCTCCTGCTCCAGCAGAACCGCTTTCCGCCCGGAGCGCTCGGCCTGTCGGCAATCTCGGCGCTCGATCATTGCCTCTGGGACCTTGCAGCCAAGGCGGCGGGCGTGCCGGTCTACAAGCTGCTGGGCGGTGAAGTACGCGACCGTATCAAGGTCTATGCCGGTGTCTATACGGCCCCGGATGCGCCGGCGGCGAAAGAGGAATTCGACCGTCTGAACGAGGACTGGGGCTTCACCGCCTTCAAGCTTAGCCCATGGCGCGTCGACATTCACGCCCATCGCTGGGGAGAGGTGGTGCGCAGTTCCGCCGAATATTTCCGCTCCCTTCGCGAGACCGTGCGGCCCGACTATGACATCGCCTTCGACGCCCATGCCAAGATTTTCGAGCCTGCGGCCGCCCGACAGCTTGGCAACGCGCTTGCCCCTTACGATCCGCTGTTTTTCGAAGAGCCTTTGCGTCCCGAAAACATCGAGATGTGGGGAAACCTGAAGCAGGGGCTGAACTGCACGCTGGCAACGGGTGAAAGTCTCTATAATCGCAATGAGTTCCTCCGCCTTCTTCAAGTGAAAGGTGCGGATATCATCCAGCCCGACATCTGCGTCGTCGGCGGCATTTCAGAGATGCGCCGCATCGCCACGCTCGCGGAAGCCCATTTCGTCAGCATCGCGCCGCATAACCCGATGGGCCCGCTCGCCACCGCCGTCAATGTGCACTTTTCCGCCGCCCAGCAGAATTTCCGCATTCTCGAATACCGGCTGCCGAAAGGGCAATGCTACGTTTATGGCGGCACCGATCTCGAAAAACGCGAGGACGAAACCCGTTATGTCGTCGACCCCTATCTGCCGAAGGACGGATATCTGGAGCTGAGGCCGGACCGCCCCGGCTGGGGTGTGGAAATGGATGAAAAAGCCATGCAGGAAGATGGCTATGTTCACTGGCAAAGACGGGTGCCGAAACGACCTGACGGCTCCTATGCCTTCGCCTGAAACGGTTGCGATTGCCTGCGGGCGGCTCTCCGCCCGCCTGCGCCCCGCCTGGGGTGGCAGGATGACCCATCTGCGGCACTCGGACTACGGCGATATTCTAGCGCCCACAACGGAGCAGGATTTCGAGCCGTTCAACTGGCCGAGGGCCGGCGCATATCCGCTGTTTCCCTATCACAACCGGCTCTATGGCGGGTCCTTCGTCCATGCGGGTATCCGCCATGACCTGCTGCCGCATCCGGCGCTTGCGCCTGACGCCATGCATGGCCCGGCTCACCGCCGGCCGTGGGAGATTTCAGACCTGTCTTCGGATCGGGTCTCACTGGTACTGGACTACGAGGCCGACGGGGAGTGGCCTTTTTCCTTCCGCGCCGAGCAGTCTTTCCTGCTTGAAGACGACAGCCTTACCGTGGAACTGTCGATAACCAATCGCGCGAATGGGCCGGCGCCGATGTCGCTGGGCTGGCATCCTTATCTGGCGGCCGGGCTCGGTTGCGATGCGCGGACGGACGCCAAACTGCAATATCCGCTGGACGCGCAGAACGTGCCAACCGGCCAGCCGCCGGCACCTCGCCCGAAACCCGCCATTCCCGCTGCAACGGGGTACACATTGCATTTCACCGACTGGTCAAGCGCGCAGGTCGACTTCGGCAGGTTTTCACTGCGGCTCGAAGCCGATCCCGTTTTCGGCCATCTCGCCGTGCACCGCACGGAGCGCTATCTCTGTCTTGAGCCCGTTTCCATGGCCGCCGGAGCGCTTGGTTTGCCGCAGGCGCAGCGGGAAGGGCAGGGTCTAGGGACGGTTGCCCCCGGCGAGCGCCTGTCGGGGCGCCTCAGGCTCTCCATCGGTCTTTAGAGGGGGCGGGTGCGTCCATGACGCCCAACCGCCCATCGCCCCCGTTCAACTTCAAAAAAACGCCACGTGCCCATATTTTGAGCGCCAGTTATTGCCGCTCAAAAATAAGCTTGACGGCGGCAAAGATTTCTCACCAAATGAACCAATATAAGATTGGTTCAGTAAATGGTGCGACGTGACGGTGAACCCCAACGACAACTCCAACTACGCGCTGGCGAAGTTGCGGGAGTACATTCAGACGCAGGATCTTGCGAAAGACCGTCGCCTGCCCACGGAGCGGGCCTTCGCGGAGACCTTCAATGTCGGCCGGCGTGCGGTCCGTCGCGCTCTTGAGGTTCTGGAAGCCGAAGGTCTGATCTGGCGACGGCAGGGGGCGGGAACCTTTGTGGGTGAAAAGCCGGACGATTGGTCCGCTCAGGTCACAGAACTGGTCGCCGGCACGGATATCATGGAAATCATGGAAGTGCGTCTGCGCATCGAGCCGCAACTGGCGCAGCTTGCGGCCATGCGCGCCAAACCCGCCGAGGTGGAACGCATGCGCGCCCTCGTCCAGAAAACCGGTCAGAGCACGGATGCCGACGCCAAGGAGTTGTGGGATGGTTCGCTTCACCGCCAGATCGCCCAGAGCGCCGGCAACAAATTGTTCCTGTCCATCTTCGATGTCGTCAACCGCATTCGCCAGGACGATGCATGGCAGTCGATACGGGAACTGGCGCGCCGCAGCGGCACGAACGGCAAGGCGTCCTTCGAGCAGCACATAGCGATCGTCGATGCGATCGCCGATCGCGACCCCGCAAGAGCTGGCGAAGCGATGCGCCAGCACCTTCTCATGCATCAGGAAAGGCTGATCCGCGCCACCTCGCTCGGCTTTCTGGAGGAGAAAACCAGAGAAGACATTGCCGCCCGCAGCACGGGCGATGCCGATAATCCGCTCGCGCCGGCCTCATAAGCCGCAGGGCAGACCTGCCGGCCTTTCAAGGCCGGCCAATGAAAAAATAAAGATAACCTGACCAGAGGATAGAACATGAAGAAAATCAAGACATTGACCGCGGTCTTATTGACCGGTGCATTCCTGTCCACGCCGGCCATCTCGTCCGAGTTGCGCATCGGCCTCAACGATGACGCCGACGTTCTCGATCCCGCGCAATCGCGCACCTTCGTCGGACGTATCGTTTACACCGCCATGTGCGACAAGCTCGTCGACATCTCGCAGGACATGAAGATTGTTCCCCAGCTTGCCACCGAATGGGCCTGGTCCGAGGGCGGCAAGGTGCTGACGATGAAAATCCGCGACGGCGTGAAATTCCACGACGGCGAGACACTGGACGCGGCGGCTGTGGTCGCCACCATCGAGCGCAACATGACCCTGCCGGAATCCCGCCGCAAGAGCGAGCTTTCCTCGGTCGAAAAGGTCGAGGCCACCGGGCCGCTGGACGTCAAATTCACCCTGAAGACGCCGGATGTTACGCTGCTTGCGCAGCTTTCCGACCGCGCCGGCATGATCGTTGCGCTGAAGGCGGCCAAGGAACTGGGCGCGAATTTCGGTTCGAAGCCGGTCTGCGCCGGGCCGTTCAAATTCGTCGAGCGCATTCAGCAGGACCGTATCGTGCTCGAGAAATTCGCCGATTATTGGGACAAGGACAGGATTCTGGTCGACAGGGTGGTTTATCTGCCGATCCCCGATACGACCGTGAAGCTTGCCAATCTTCGCTCGGGAGACCTCGATATCGCCGAGCGCATCTCGGCCTCCGATGCCGAGTCCGTCAGGAACGACGCCAATCTGACCTATGCGGATGTCATCGGGCCGGGCTACATGGCCATGTATGTCAATATCAACAATGGTTCGCGCGCGGATAATCCGCTCGGCAAGGACAAGCGCCTGCGTCAGGCCTTTTCCTATGCGATAGACCGGGAAGCGATCGGCCAGATCGTCTTCGAGGGTACATCAAAGGCAGGCAATCAGGCCTTCCCGCCCACAAGCCCGTGGTTCAACCAGAACTTGGCCGTGCCGGCGCGAGATATCGACAAGGCCAAAGAGCTGATGAAGGAGGCGGGTTACGAAAAGCTCGACATCGAACTTCAGCACGCCAACAACACGACACAGACGCAGATGATGCAGGTCATCCAGTCGATGGTCGCGGAAGCCGGCTTTAACGTCACCCTGAAGGCCACGGAATTTGCGACGCTGCTGTCCGAACAGACCGCCGGCAATTACCAGCTCAGCCGCTCCGACTGGTCGGGACGTATCGATCCCGATGGCAACCTGCATCAGTTTGTCACCTGCAAGGGCGGCATCAACGATGTGAAATATTGCAATCCCGAGGTCGACAAGCTGCTGAACGAGGCCCGCGCCTCGACCGAAGATGCGGTGCGCAAGGAAAAATACGATGCCGCAAGCGTCATCCTCAACGATGACATGCCGATCATCTATCTCGGCCACCAGCCCTATGCCTATGCCATTTCCAACAAGGTCAAGGGCTGGGCGCCGTCGCCGGATGGCATGATCCGCCTTCTCGGCGTCTCCAAGGACTGAACGCTTCGCATGCGCCGCACGGCCTTGCCGTGCGGCCCTCACGAATTGGCACGAACGAGGGCCACGCCATGCCTGTTTATATCGGCAAGCGACTGCTGGTCGCGATCCCGACGCTTCTGATCATCTCCATCTTCGTCTTCTCGCTGCAGAAACTGTTGCCGGGCGATCCGGTGCTCGCCATGGCTGGCGAGGAGCGCGATCCGGCGACGATTGAATTCCTGCGGGAGAAATATCGCCTCAACGACCCCGTGCCGCTGCAATATGTCAACTGGCTGGGCGGCGTCGTGACGGGCGATTTCGGTATTTCGCTGCGCACCAACCAGCCGGTGCTGGAACTGATCGGCCAGAAGCTGCCGGTCACCATTCAGCTGGCTGTCATGGCGATGTTCTTTGCCATGGTCATCGGCATTCCCATCGGTATTCTGGCCGCCGTCAAGAAGAATACGTGGATCGACTACACGGCCAATATCGTGGCGCTTTCCGGCCTCTCCATCCCGAATTTCTGGCTCGGCATCATGCTGATCCTGCTGGTGTCGGTCAAACTCGGCTGGTTGCCGGCATCCGGTTATGAATCGATCTTTGTCGATCCCGTCCGCTCCATTGAAACCATGATCATGCCGGCCTTCGTGCTGGGCAATGCGCTTGCGGCAACGCTGATGCGCCATACGCGTTCGGCGATGGTGGCGGTGCTCAGTTCCGATTATATCCGCACCGCCCGCGCCAAGGGCCTTTCGCCGCGCGAGATCATCCTGTCGCACAGTTTTCGCAACGCGCTTCTGCCCGTCATCACGCTGCTGGCGCTGCTTTTCGGCGAATTGCTGGCCGGCGCGGTGCTGACGGAGCAGATATTCACCATTCCCGGTTTCGGCAAGATGACGGTCGATGCGGTGTTTACCCGCGATTACGCCGTCGTGCAGGGCATCGTTCTTTGCACCGCCGTCGGCTTCATCCTCATGAACCTTCTGGCCGATATTGCCTATGTCCTGCTCAACCCTCGCCTCAGGGCGACGATCTGAGGCACCGATATCATGACCGTTCTCGATCAAAACCTCTCCGTAGCGGCGACGCGGCAGGAAAGCCGCGCCTGGAAGAAGATGAAGCGCAACAAATCGGCGCTTGTCGGCATGGTTATCGTGCTGTTTTTCGCCGTCCTTGCCATCGCCGCGCCGATCCTGCCGATTGCCGATCCGGTGGCGACCAGCTGGTCGGCGATCCGCAAGGCGCCCTCGGTCGCCCATTGGCTCGGCACCGACGACCTCGGCCGAGACATCCTTTCGCGCATGATCTATGGCGCGCGCGCCTCGCTGATGGCGGGCGTCGTCTCGGTGATGATCGCCGTGGTCATCGGCGTGCCCTTTGGCCTGATTTCAGGTTATTTCGGCGGCTGGGTGGATATGGTCATATCCCGCATCACCGAAGCGTTGCTGGCCATGCCGTTTCTCATCATGGCGATTGCGCTTGCCGCCTTCCTCGGACCGAGCCTCACCAATGCGATGATCGCCATCGGCCTTTCCGCCATGCCGATTTTCGTGCGACTGACACGCGGGCAGGTGCTGGCGGTCAAGACCGAAGATTATGTCGAAGGCGCAAGGTCCATCGGCCTCAACCACATCGACATCATGACACGTTACATCCTGCCGAATGTCTTCGCCCCCATCATCGTGCAGGCGACCCTGACGGTGGCGACCGCCATCATCGCGGAGGCGAGCCTTTCTTTCCTCGGCCTCGGCCAGCAGGCGCCGGCGCCCTCCTGGGGTTCGATGCTGAATACCGCGAAGAATTTCTTGAGCCAGGCGCCGTGGATGACGATGTGGCCCGGCATTGCCATCTTCCTCGTCGTCATCGGCTTCAATCTTCTGGGCGACGGTCTGCGCGATGCGCTCGATCCGCGCGAAGCATGATCTTTTACAAGGAAATATCCGAATGAATGAATTCACCACACGCCCTGAAATCCTTGGCACCTTCGGCGTCGTCACTTCAACCCACTGGATCGCGTCGGCCGTCGGCATGGCGATCCTCGAAAAAGGCGGCAATGCTTTCGACGCCGCCGTCGCCACCGGTTTCGTCCTCCAGATTGTCGAGCCGCATCTTTGCGGTCCGGGCGGAGATATGCCCGCCGTGTTTTATTCGAAGCAGAAGGACAAGGTCGAAGTCATCTGCGCACAGGGCCCGGCCCCCAGCGGTGCGACGATTGAACATTACACGTCGGAAGGGCTGAAGCTGATCCCCGGCGACGGGCTGCTCGCCACCGTCATTCCCGGCGCTTTCGATGGCTGGATGCTGATGCTGCGCGACTATGGCACGATGAGCGTGCGCGAGGTGCTGGAGCCCGCCATCTATTATGCCGAACAAGGGCACCCGACATTGCCGCGTGTCTCCGCCACCATCAAGGGTCTGGCCGATTTCTTCGAGAAGGAATGGCCGACATCCCATGAGACATGGCTGCCGGGCGGCGCGGCACCCGAGCCTCACGCCAATTTCCGAAATCCGGTTCTGGCCGCGACCTATCAGCGGATTGTCACCGAAGCCGAAGCGCGCTCCGGCCGCGAAAACCAGATCGAGGCCGCACGCGACGCTTTTTATCGGGGTTTCGTTGCGGAAGCTATCGACATTTACGTGAGGACCGCGGAAGTCATGGATGCCAGCGGTGCTAAGCACAAGGGTGTGCTGACGGCGCAGGATATGGCGGACTGGAGCGCGACCGTCGAAGCGCCGCAGACGCTCGACTATCACGACTGGACGATTGCCAAGACGCCCGCCTGGGGGCAGGGTCCAGTTCTGCTGCAATCGCTTGCGCTTCTGAAAGGCTTCGACATTGCGGCCATGGACCCCTCCGGTCCCGATTTCATCCACACCATCGTCGAAGCCATGAAGCTCGCTTATGCCGACCGTGAGGTCTATTACGGCGATCCGGAATTTGGGCAGATCCCGACGGAATATCTCCTTTCGGAAGCCTATAATGCCGGACGCCGCGCGCTGATAAGCGGCGAGGCCTCGCTGGAGCTGCGCCCCGGCACCGTGCCAGGTTACGAAAAGCAGGTGGACGCGACCATGGCCATGCTGGCCGAGATGAGCGGCACCGGCACGGTCTACGAGCCGACCATGTCGCATCTGACGGAGAAGCGCGGCGATACGGTGCATATCGATGTCATCGACCGCTGGGGCAACATGGTCTCCACCACGCCCTCCGGCGGCTGGCTGCAATCCTCGCCCATCGTGCCCGGCCTCGGTTTTGCGCTCAATTCCCGCGCCCAGATGTTCTGGCTGAAGGAAGGCCTGCCGACCTCGCTTGCACCGGGCAAACGCCCGCGCACCACGCTGACGCCTTCGCTTGCGCTGCATCAGGGGCGTCCCTCCATGGTGTTCGGCACGCCGGGCGGCGATCAACAGGATCAGTGGCAACTGCCCTTCTTCCTGCGATATGCCCATCACGGCAAGAACCTGCAGGCCGCGATCGATATGCCGCTGTTCCACACCGCGCATTTTCCGGGCTCGTTTTATCCGCGCACCAGTTCGCCGGGTGAGATCACCGTGGAAAGCACGGTGGGCGAAGCGACCCTGCAGGAGCTTCGTCGCCGCGGGCACCGCGTCACGGTTGCCGATGCATGGTCGGTCGGGCGGCTCACCGCCGCGCGTCGCGATGCGGATGGTCTGCTGCGCGCCGCCGCAACACCGCGGTTGATGCAGGCCTATGCGGTGGGACGGTGAGACAATGGAGACAAAACCCGTCCTTTCCGTCCGTAACCTCACCACCTCCTTCCTCGTCGATGGCGCGTGGAAGAGCGTCGTGCGCAACGTGTCCTTCGATGTCGCGCCCGGCGAAACCGTCGCGATTGTCGGCGAATCCGGCTCCGGTAAATCGGTGACGTCGCTGTCTCTCATGCGCCTGCTTGCCCCGGCCTCCAGCCGGATCGAGGGTGAAGTGCTGCTCAACGGGCGCGATCTTCTTGCGCTTTCCGAAAGAGAAATGCGCGGCGTGCGCGGCAACGATATCTCGATGATCTTTCAGGAGCCGATGACCTCGCTCAATCCGATCTTCACCATCGGCCGCCAGATTTCCGAAGTTCTCATCCGGCACAAGGGGCTTTCGAAGCAGGAGGCGCGGGCGGAGACGGTGCGGCTTTTGGAAAAGGTTCGCATTCCCAACGCCTCCGGCCGTTTCGATGAATATCCGCACCAGTTTTCCGGCGGCATGCGCCAGCGCGTGATGATCGCCATGGCGCTCGCTTCACGGCCGAAACTGCTGATCGCCGACGAGCCGACGACGGCGCTCGACGTCACCATTCAGGGCCAGATACTCGATCTGATCAAGCTGCTGCAGGAAGAGGAGGGCATGTCCGTTCTCTTCATCACCCATGATATGGGCGTTGTGGCCGAAATCGCCGACCGGACGATCGTGATGTATCGTGGCGATGAGGTCGAGACCGGACCGACCGAGGACATCTTCCGGTCCGGCAAGCACCCCTATACGCGGGCGCTGCTTTCGGCGGTGCCGAAGCTCGGCTCGATGCGCGACCGGCAATGGCCGACACGGTTTCCGGTGCTCGACATGAAAACCGGCCTTTCGAGCGAGCCGCAGGAGGTGGCGGGGACGGTTGCGAGCGGGCAGACGCCGGTTCTGTCGGTCAGGAACCTTGTGACGCGTTTTGCCATCCGCTCCGGCCTGCTGGCACGCCAGACGGGTGCGGTTCACGCCGTCGAAAACGTCTCCTTCGATCTGTTCCAGGGCGAAACGCTGTCGCTGGTGGGTGAATCCGGCTGCGGAAAATCCACTACCGGCCGCTCGATCATGCGGCTTGTGGAGCCGACGGCCGGCGACGTGTCGCTCGATGGTTACGACGTGATGCGGCTCGATACGGTCGGCTTGCGCAATATGCGCAAATCCGTGCAGATGATCTTTCAGGACCCGTTCTCCTCGCTCAATCCGCGCATGACGGTAGGCACGGCTATTTCCGAGCCCTTCATCAAGCACAAACTCGGCAGCACCAGACAGGCGAAGGAAAAGACTGCCGATCTTCTCGAAAAGGTGGGCCTGTCCGCCGATATGGCCAGCCGCTACCCCCATGAATTTTCGGGCGGTCAGCGTCAGCGCATCGCCATTGCCCGCGCGCTTGCGCTCGATCCGAAGGTCATCGTCGCCGATGAAAGCGTCTCGGCGCTCGATGTTTCCATCAAGGCGCAGGTCTGCAATCTGCTGCTCGACCTGCAACAGAGCCTCAACCTCGCTTTCCTGTTCATCAGCCATGACATGGCGGTGGTGGAACGCGTCAGTCACCGGGTGGCGGTGATGTATCTCGGCGAGATCGTCGAGATCGGCCCGCGTGCGGCGGTTTTCGACAATCCGCAGCATCCCTATACGAAAAAGCTGATGGCCGCCGTGCCGGTGCCGGACCCGGCAAGGCGCGGGATAAGGCGCGGCATATCCAATGACGAGCTGAAAAGCCCGATACGGGCCATGGGATATGAAGCACCGACGCGGAACTACAGGACCGTATCGCCCGGCCACATGGTGCAGGTGGCCTGAGACGATTGCTGCGGCATGGATGCTCCGAAGAAGAAGCCGTTATGCGGGGTTCTTGGGCGGAACGCCGCGCAGGTGCTCCATGAGATAGGCATGGGTCGCGGCATTGGCGACGATCAGCGTACCGGTCTTTTCATAGAACTCCGGTCCGCGGCCCCACCAGTCGGTCACGATGCCGCCGGCCTCCTGCACCAGCAGAATGCCGGCTGCCGTGTCCACGAAGCCCGTTTCCTCGTAATAGCCGGTCAGCCGGCCGCAGGCGACGTAAGCGCAGGAATTGGCGGCGCTGCCGACCACGCGGACCGCGCCGATGGGCGCACGAATGGCGTCGAGGCGCTGATAGGCGCCTGGATAAAGCTGGAGATTGGGCGTGGGCAGGCCCGTGCCGACGCACATCAGGGCGACATCGGTGCTGGCATTGACCCGCAGGCGCTCGCCGTTGAGATAGGCACCGTCTCCCTTGATCGCGGTGAACATCTCGTCGGAAACGGGATTGTAGACCAGCCCGCAGATCGTTTCATTGCCGCGGCGCAGCGCGATGGTGATGGTATAGTGCTGGCCGAAGATGAAATTGGTGGTGCCGTCGATGGGGTCGACCAGCCAGCGGTGATCCTGATCCGCCCCTTCGACGGGCGCGAATTCCTCGCCGGTCAGTCCCCAGGGATATTGCCCGAGCAGGCGGTCGCGGATCAGCGTTTCGGAATCCCTGTCTGCATCGGAAACGAAGTCCCCCGGTCCCTTGACGCCGATTTCGATCTCGCGGAAGCGCCTGAAATGGTCGAGCGTCAATACGCCGGCTTCGCGGGCGGTGGCGACCATGTGGTCGAGAATGGTGCTGTAATCGGTTGTCATCGGCTGAAAACCTCGGCGAGCCCTTCCGGATCATCGGTGGTGATCTGGTCCACCTTAAGCCGCAGGAGGCGTTTCACCTGTTCTATGGATTGCGGTGTGACGCTGTTGATCGTCCAGGCGTCGACCCGGCGGCCGGCGGCATGGATGGGGGCGATGATATCGACACCCGCATCCTCGGCGGCAAGAATGATCTGGTAATCGACATAGATCATTCCGGCGGCGGGTGCCGTAGCCAGGGCCTGTTCGATGAAGCCTGAAAAGTTTCCGTCCTTCTGCAACTGGGCGAGTGTCTCGTCTTCACAAGGGTCATATCCGGTCTTAAGATCAGGAACCGATGTCGCAAGCGTCGCGATGGCGTCGAAATCGCCGCCGGACAGGATCATTGCGCCCACCAGCGGCGCGATGCTGTCGCTGAAACCGGCGACCACCTGCGGGGTAAGCGCCTGCCGGTCTTCCTTGAAATCGAGCTGGAGCAGGGCGTCGGGATGAACGGCGCCCTCGACAAGCAGGGCGCAAAGGTCTTCGAGCAGCATTACCTTCGCATCGATGGGCTGGCCGTCATTGTCGCGCAAACGAAGCTGACGCAGGGTGGCGGCGGATGTATCGCGCACCCGGCCGGTGCCGGTGGTCTCCCGCTCCAGCGTCAGGTCATGCAAAACGGCGCAGCCGTGATCGGCGTGAATGACAAGATCGACCTCGATGCTTGCACCGAGCCGCATCGCCTCGATGATGCGCTCGCCGGTAAAGACCGGATCTTCGGCGCGGCGGCGGGCGCGATGCCATTTGAGCCATGTTCTGTGGCCGTCGCGGTCGATAAGGATCGGCTGGTTCATGTCAGCTCCGGTAGATTGGGCGGTTGTCGCGATAGGCCGTGACGGCGCGGGGCGAAATCTGTACGCCCTGTCCCGTCTGGAACATATCCGGGTGGGCGACCATGGATTTGATCCTTGTACCATCGGCGAGATCAAGGTCGACAAGCCCGTGGGTGCCGTAATCCGTCACCCGGTGCACATTTGCTTCCGGCGTTTCGGAAATCGTCAGATCGATGGCTTCCGGGCGAACGGCGAGAATGGCCGGTCCGTCGGAGACCGGAAGCGGCAGGGTGAAGTCGGCGCGCATGAAGTTGCCGTCTGAAACCGCGCCCTCTATCAGGTTCATGGTGCCGATGAAGCCGGCGACGAACGGGGTCTGCGGTTCGCGATAGATCACATTCGGCCGGTCGATCTGTTCGGTCTTGCCGTTCGCCATCACGACGATGCGGTCGGCCATGGAAAGGGCCTCGTCCTGCCCGTGGGTGACGAACAGGGTGGTGATGCCGAGACGCTGCTGAATATCGCGGACCTCTTCCCGCAGCCGCTCGCGCAGATGCTGGTCGAGGCTGGCGAAGGGTTCGTCGAGCAGGAGTATTTTCGGTTCGAGAACCAGCGAGCGCGCGAGCGCCACGCGCTGCTGCTGGCCGCCGGAAAGCTGGCCGGTGGCGCGCTCGCCATAACCGGAAAGCCCGACGAGTTCGAGCACGGCCTCCACTTTCTCTCTGATGACGGCAGCCGGCATGCGACGCAGCCTGAGGCCGAAAGCGAGGTTTTTGAAGACGTTCATGTGGCTCCAGAGCGCGTGGCTCTGAAACACCATGCCGGTCGGCCTCCGCTCTGGCGGCAGGTGGGTGACATCTTCGCCATCGATGGTGATCTGCCCGCCCGTCGGCTGCTCGAAACCGCCGACCATGCGCAGCAGCGTCGACTTGCCCGAACCGGAGGGGCCGAGAAGGCAGACGAGTTCGCCATCGGCGACATCGAGCGAGAAGCTGTCGACTGCCTTTGTACCGCCGGAATAGGTTTTCGTGACCTGGCGGATGTGAAGTACGGACATGATGATTTCCTAACCGCCGAAACCGCGGGCGAATGCGCCGCCACCGATGACGCGGCGGGCGAACATGAGGGCAATGAAGGACGGCACCCAGAGCAGGACGGACAGGACCGCGCCATACTGGATGACCATCTGGTTGTTGATGTAGCTGATCATCAGCACCGGCATGGTGCGGATGCCGGGCGCACCGATCAGCCATGCGCCTTCCGTCTCGTAAAAAGTGCCGACGAAGCTCAGCAGCACGGCGGCGGCGATGGTCGGTCCCGCCTGCGGCAGCGTAATCGACCAGAAGACCCTGAGCGGACTGGCGCCGACATCGCGGGCCGCCTCTTCCATGCGCCGGTCGACGGCCTGAAATGCCGCCACGGGAATCCAGATCATGAACATCAGCGTGCCGACGAGCTGGATGAGAACGACGCCCCAGAAGGTGCCGATGAGGTTGAGCTGCAGGAAAATGGCGGCAATCGCCACCAGAAGCCCGAATTTCGGGAAGGCGTGGCCGGCAAGGAAGGAGAAGAACAGCAAGTTGCGGCCGGGAAAGCTCATGCGCGCAAAGGCATAGGCGGCGGGAAGGCAGATCGCTGCCGAAAGCAGCGTTACCACCGTCGTCAGCCGCAGGCTCAGCATCAGCGCGTTCCAGACATCTGCGCGGCCCAGCGTCTGGCCCCAGAAGCGGAAACCGAACTGCTGGGGAATGACGTTGGGAAAACGCCAGACCTCGGTGAATGCCCAGGTGCCCACCACAAGCAGCGGCCCGACGATGGCGACGGTGAGAAGGGTTGCGAAAAAGACGCCGGGCCAGTCCATGCGGGCTCGCGCCCGCGTCAGCGTTGTCATGTCATTTCCCCTGGTTGCGTGCGACCGAACGCACGTAGAACAGGCCGAATGCGATGCAGAAACCGAAAGCGATGACGGCCTGGGTCATGGCGCCGATGGGATCCTGCACTTCGCGCAGCGTGCGCTGCATGAAGGGGCCGAGCATTTCGGGAGAGGCCGGTCCGAGAAGATAGGGCAGGGTGAAGGAGGAAAAAATGCCGAGCACCGAAAATGAAAGCGCCACGAGAATGGAATTGGAAATGCGCGGCAGGATGATGTGCCAGAAGACCTGAAGCGCATTTGCGCCCACATCCCGCGCTGCTTCCACCGACTGGTTGGCGACGCTGCCGAGGCCCGCGAGCAGGATGAGAACGGTCAGCGGAATATTGTCCCAGACAAGACCGATGACCGGTCCCCACGGGGTGAGATAGGGCGTGCGGATTTTCGGCAGGTCGACCGCATTGAGCAATATGTCCACCATGCCGTTCGGCCCGAGAACGCGGATGAAGGCGAAGGCGAGGATGATGGAGGGCACGAACATCGGGAAGATGGCGAGCGCCTGCACATAAGCCGAAAGGCGGCCTTGCGAAAAGCGCAGGTAGAGCGCGATCGGCAGGCAGATTACGAGCAGGAGGATCGCGCAGACCATTGTCGTCCACAACGTCACGGCAAGATTGTCGAGGCTGTAGCGGTCCGAGAAAAAGAAGCCGTAGCTCGAAAGATCGAAACTCGTTTCACCGCTCGCTCCCGTGCGCCAGACGGTGCGGCCGATGGCGTTGATGGCAGGCCAGATGACGAGCCAGATCATCAGGAACACGGGGATGGCGACGAGCAGGAGGCCGACTGGCCTCCTGCCTGCCGTATTGTCGATGAGCGGGCGAACCACTCCTTCTGCAATCTCGGTCACGACTTGCGGTCGACGTTGGGAGCGACGTTGCGATACCAGCCATCATTGATGGCGGTTTCCCATTTGCCGGCCGGGAAGGTCGGAATGGTCTGCGGGATGATGTCGGCGAAACGCTTGCGCAGGTCGGCCGACACATGGTCCCAGGAAACGCCAGGGAAACCGCCGAGTTCGGTGAGGATCGCGCCCTGGATTTCTTCCGACAGCACGAAATTGGCGAGCTTCAGGGCAGCATCGCGATTGGCGCCGTTGGCAAGCACCACGGCGCGCGAGAAGTCACCGCAAAGCGCCAGATCCTGAAGCTGGACGAGGCCGGTTTCTTGCGGCAGAACGCCCTGATCGATGGCCTTCAGCACCTGATCGGACCAGACAGGGGTCATGGTGACCACGCCCTGCGAAAGCAGCTGCAGCGACTGCGTGTTGCCGGAAGAATATGCGCCTTTGTCATAGAGCGACGGTGCGATGTCCTTGAGCAGCGCCCATGCCTTGCCGAGAGCCTTGTCGCCGGCTTCCTGGGTGTAATTGTCGACCGTGAAGGCCTTGGGGTCGAGACCGTTGGCCTGATGGATGGCGCGGCGGACGAAGTTACCGCCGGAGCCGCCCTTGTCGGGACGGTTATAGACGAACTGGCCGGGATTGGCCTTGATCCATTTGACGAGCTCGTCCCAGGTCTTCGGTGCATCCGCCGGCTTGAGCTTGCTGGTGTCATAGGCGAGCAGAACCTGGCTGCCGCGATAGGGCAGGCTGTATTCGCTGCGGATGGCGAGCGGATTGACGCGCGAATAGTTGGAGAGGCCGGCTTTCGCCATGTTCACATAGATGCCGGCATCGATGCCGCCGGTGGGAAGCAGCGGATCGGCCGTTTCGAAATAATCGGCCTGCGGATCGGTGCCCGTCTGTTTTGCGGCGATGGCGCGTTCGCCGATGGCGGTGATGCCGGCGCTGTCGCCGGCATCGACGAGGTTGAGCTTCAGGCCGGGATTGGCGGCTTCAAAAGCGGGCTTGATCGTATTGGACCAGAAATCGAGGATATTTGTATCCGAACTGGTGTACCAGTCGATCGTGCCCGGAGCGGCGAAGCTCATGCGCGGTGCAAGGGCGAGACCGGCGGCGGCGCCTGCGGCGGACATCATAAAGGTGCGGCGTTTCATCTATGTCTCCGATGTTTTCGGCGCGAGTGGAACTGCTGAGCGCTGGCCCCGGAAAGATGCGGGGAAGGCTCTGGCCGGTCGTTGCACAGCCGTGCATTTTTTGAACGGGCCGGCGGCGGTTCTAATGTCTTTCCATAACGCTTTCGTGACGGTTGCTGCCGACAGGCATCGCCGGCACGCCCTGTCCTGATTGCCGTTCGAAAGCAGGCCCTACTAAAGGCGTTGCCGGGCAGATAGAGTGATCGCGATAGCATTGGAGGGAGGGGAGCGATGATCGCAGCCTATATCGACGAATTCATCATGTTTTGTGCCGGCCTGTGGATGACATGTGTCGGCTTCGGTTATCTGCCGCTGTCAAAAAACACGGTCAATCAGCCGCCAGTTGTTCGTCACTTCAGGTGGATGGGGCCTTTGCTGATCGTCATCGCGTTTGTTCTGGCCCTTGCCAGCTGACCGAAGAATTTTTCGCAAAGAAAAACCCCGCCGAAGCGGGGTCTCGTCTTACCAGGGCTGACGGCCATACCAGTCGTCGATATCTTTCCTGGCCCGGTCCTTTTCGTAACCGTAGCGCTCCTGAATCTTGCCTTCGAGCTGGTCGCGCTTGCCGTTGATGACGTCGAGGTCGTCGTCGGTGAGTTTGCCCCACTGCTCCTTGACCTTGCCCTTCATCTGCTTCCAGTTGCCTTCAACGCGGTTCCAATCCATTGGTGCTCTCCCATTTTTTGGCTTGCACCGGTAAATGTCCGAAGCTGCGCAGGGTTCCCTCCGGCGGCCGGAATGTTCGGCGTAACTGTGGCCTGCTGCCACGAAAAGATCACGATTCATTCAGCCGCAGTTCACCCGGCGGGGCGCTAAATCCCTTCATCCCACAAGGAGGGAGATAAGATGCGCAAGATGATTCTAACCGCCGGGCTAATTCTCGGCGCCCTGTTCGGCACCGGCGCCAACGCCATGCCTGTCGGTCAACCGTCCGCACCTTCGGCATCCCACATTCAAAAGGTGGATTATGCCTGCGGACGCGGCTTCCATTTGACCCCGCGCGGCTATTGCCGTCCGAACGGACCGCGTTATGAGCGCGGCTGGGACCGGCGCGACCGCTGGGAAGCTCGCCGTGAATGGCGCGAGCGTCAGGCCAGACGGGAATGGCGTGAGTGGCGCGACCGCAGAGATTATCGCGACTACCGCGATCGTCGCGATTATTATCGATACTGATCGGGCAAGGCCCTCTCCACGTCGGGAGGGCCTTTCCCATATGGGCCGGTGAGGTCCATCCGCTCTCGGGGAGGGTGTGAATACAGCGTCCCTGCTGCAAATCCGCACGGCCTTAGACAGAATTGCATTCAATGTGAGGAAACCCGGACGGCAGTTCGGGGTTAGTCCCGTATCACCGTTCATAAGGAGGATACGATGGACATCACCAGACGCACCATTCTCACCGCCGGCGCAGCAACCGCCGCCGCTGCAATCTTTCCCCGCCCGCACGTCGCGCGTGCCGCGCTGCCCTTGACGCAGCCCAAACTTCCTTTCGCCGAGGCCGATCTCGCGCCAGTGATTTCGGCGAAAACGGTGGGTCTTCATTACGGAAAACACCACAAGGCCTATTACGACAAGCTGAATACGCTTGCCGCCGGCACGCCCTATGCCGACATGGAGCTCACGGATATCGTGACGCAATCCGCCAAATCGAAAGACGCGGCGGACGTCAAGATCTTCAACAATGCCGCACAGGCGTGGAACCATGTCGCCTATTGGGATCAGTTCGTACCGGGCGGGCCGAACCGGCCGACGGGCGATCTCGCCGCTTCGGTAGACGAGACCTTCGGCGGTTATGATGGTTTCATCAAACGCGCGGTCGATGTTTCCGATACCGTCTTTGGCACCGGCTGGGTCTGGCTGACGCGCGGCGACGACGATCGGTTCGCGCTGATCGGATATGAGGACGGCAAAAATCCCGTCGCTGTCGGTCGCCCGGCCTATCTCGGCATCGACATATGGGAGCATGCCTATTACGTCGACTATGAAAATCGCAAGGCCGAACATATTCGCGCCGTGCTCGACAAGCTGGTCAACTGGCGGGTCGTCGAAGAGCGCCTGAAATCATAACGATCCTTTCTACTGAAACCTGCAGGGAGCGGCCGGCCGCCTGCGGGTTGCCCTGAGGTGCATTTTAGCTACTATGCGCCCATGGCGAGGAGGCCATGTTACAGGAGGGTTCATGATTTACCGGTCTTCAAAACGGCGCATGGTGCTGAAACTTGCCGCTGCGGCGGTTTCTTTCGGCATGCTGGGAACGGCTGCGGTCGCGCAGGGCTTCCCCGATCGAACGATTACTCTGGTCGTTCCTTTCGCGGCGGGCGGCTCTACCGATGTGGTCGCGCGTGTTATCGCACAGAAGATGGGTGATGAGCTCGGCCAGCAGATCGTCGTTGAAAATGTCGCCGGGGCCGGCGGCAATCTCGGCGCTGATCGCGTGGCCCGCGCCGATCCCGACGGCTATACGATCCTGATGGGCACGGTGGCCACCCACGCCCTCAACCCGCTCATTCTCAAGACCAAGCCTTACGATCCGGAAAAGGATTTCACGCCGGTTTCGCTGCTCGTGGTGGTGCCGAATGTGCTGGTCGTCAATCCGAAGCTCAACGTCAACAGCGTGGCGGAACTGATTGCTCTCTTGAAGGCCGAGCCGGATAAACACGCCTATGCCTCTTCCGGCAATGGCACCCCGCTGCATCTTTCCGGCGAGCTGTTCAAGAGCATGGCCGGTGTCAGCATGCAGCATGTTCCCTACAAGGGCGCAGGCCCGGCGCTTAACGATCTGCTCGGCAACCAGATTTCCATCATGTTCGACAATCTGCCGTCTTCGTCCGGACATATCAAATCCGGCACGTTGCGGGCGCTCGGCGTCACGACCAAGGAGCGCGCCTCGTCCTTCCCGGATCTGCCGACAATCGCCGAGACGGTGCCGGGTTATGAGACCTACACCTGGAATGCACTCTTTGCGCCTGCCGGCACACCGGCTGAGGTGGTCGACAAGCTGAATGCCGCCGCCAAGAAGGCGCTTGCCGATCCGGGGGTTGCCGGACGCATGGCGGAATTCAGCGCCAAGATCGTCGCCTCTTCGCCGGATGAGCTGAAAACCCACGTTGCGGCGGAAATCGCCAAGTGGGGACCGGTGGTCAAGGATGCGAATGTGCAGATGGACTGACCGGTAACGGCAGATACCATCGCGATTTTCCGCCGCACATCCTGCCGGTTGCGGACGGAAATAACGATCTGACGAAATCGTGGCCGATGCCGTTGTCGCATCGGCCACGATTTATAGTGTCGCACCCAGCCGGTGTGGCCTTTCCGCATCACTCACCAGCCGGTTGCAAAAACCTGCTTGGCAAGCTTCAACCGCTGAGTTACAAATCTCATTACCGCGTCAGATCGAACAAAGGGAGGCGTTGCATGACACCAGCATTCTTCGAAACCCTCCCGCAGGGAATGACCCGACACTAGGTCATATCCATTCGCGGCCCGCCTTGAGCGCGCCCGACATGCGGTTTTACTTCCCCCATAGCCCGATTGATCTGACGGGATCACTTCGTCTCCCGCCCGGGCTGTGCCATCCAACTTCCGTTTTGAGGACCGGTCGCCGATTACAGGGCGCTGGGCTGGTAAAAATGACTCGCAAGAAGCTCGATTTCCGCGCCGATGCCTATCGACATGTGCTCGGCTTTGTTTTCAACCATTGGCGTCATCGGCCGGCGCTGGTGGGTTTCATCATCGTTCTGGTGATTGCCAGCACGCTGGCCGAAGTGATGGTGCCGGTCTTTTCCGGCCAGATCGTCGATGCCATTGCCGGTGGCAACGGGGCCGGCAACGGGGCGGATAAGGCGCTGCGCGCCTTCGTCATCGTGGTGGCGTTGGGGCTGGTGAGCGTGGTGCTGCGCTGGTTCATCTTCAACGGCATCATCCGGCTGACGCTGAAGATCATGGCGGATGTCGCCAATAACGGCTTCCACAAGGTGCAGCGTTTCTCTACCGACTGGCATGCCAACAGCTTCGCCGGTTCCACGGTCCGAAAGATCACGCGCGGCATGTGGGCGCTGGATTCGCTCAACGACCTGCTGCTCGTCGCGCTTTTGCCTTCCATCGTCATGCTGGTGGGCGCCACCATCGTGCTCGGCAGCTACTGGCCGGTCATGGGCCTGATCGTCGGCCTCGGATCGCTGATCTATATCGGCGTCACGGTCGGCCTTTCCATGGGGTATGTGTCGCCGGCGGCAAGGCTTGCCAATGCCTGGGATACCAGACTTGGCGGCGCGCTGGCGGATGCCATCAGCTGCAATTCGGTGGTCAAGGCCTTCGGTGCCGAGACCCGCGAGGAAACGCGGCTGGGCCATGTGCTGGTGAAATGGGACAACCGCACGCGCAGGACATGGAAGCGTGGCACGCTGAACGGCACGATCCAGAGCTTCATGATGGTCTCCATGCAGGCCGGCATTCTGGGCACGGGCCTCATCATGTGGCAAAAGGGGCTGGCGACGCCGGGCGACATTACCTTCGTGCTGGCGATGTTCTTCGTGTTGCAGGGTTATCTGCGCGATGTGGGGCAGGATATCCGCAACCTGCAACGCGCCGTCAACGACATGGAAGAGCTGGTGCTGCTGGACAAGATGCCGCTCGGCATCGAGGACAGGCCGGATGCAGGGCCGATCAGGATCGGAAAGGGCGAGATCGTCTTCGATCACGTCACCTTCCAGTATGGCGCCCATCCCACGCCGCTTTACGATGACTTTTCGGTCACCATCAAGGCGGGTGAACGGGTGGGGCTGGTCGGCCATTCCGGTTCGGGCAAGACAACCTTCGTCAAGCTCATCCAGCGGCTTTACGACATCAAGTCGGGCGCGATCCGCATCGACGGCCAGAATATCGCCGGGGTCACGCAATCGAGCCTGCGCGGCCAGATCGCCATCGTGCAGCAGGAGCCCATCCTGTTCCACCGCACGCTGGCGGAAAACATCGCCTATGGCCGGCCGGACGCCACGCGGCGTCAGATCGAGCAGGCGGCGAAACAGGCCAGCGCCCATGATTTCATCATGTCCCTTCCCAAGGGTTATGAGACGATGGTGGGCGAACGCGGTGTCAAGCTGTCCGGCGGTGAGCGTCAGCGTGTCGCCATCGCCCGTGCATTCCTTGCGGATGCGCCGGTGCTGATACTGGACGAGGCCACTTCCAGCCTCGACAGCGAAAGCGAAGTGCAGATCCAGCAGGCGATGGAACGGCTGATGGTCGGCCGCACCACGCTCGTCATCGCCCATCGGCTCTCCACCGTCAGGGCGCTGGACCGGCTGCTGGTGTTCGACAGGGGCGGGATCGTCGAAGAGGGTGACCATCAGGCGCTGATCCGCCTCAATGACGGCATCTACCGCCGGCTGTTCGAACGGCAGGCGCTGGAGCTGACCAAGGGCCTGGTGGCCTGAGAAAAACGGAACGCCGGGGGTATACTCCCGGCGTTCCCTTCCCGAACATTGAACCCGCGCCACGAACACGCCGCTTTTTTCGCGTAAGGGCGTGCTCTGCGCAACACCAACAGGACGGTGAACCATGGATTTCCACCCGATCACAAAGCCGCAACGCCTTGTCATCAGGGGAACCCATATCCATGCCGCATTCCATCACTCTCTCGGACCTGTCGTGGTCGACACCTGACGGTCATCCGCTCTTTTCTAACATCAATCTTCGCTTCGGACCCGAACGCAGCGGCCTCGTCGGGCGCAACGGCGTCGGCAAGACGACGCTTCTGAAACTGATCGCCGGCGAACTGTCGCCGTCCGCGGGTACGGTTTCCATCTCGGGCAGCATCAATCTTCTGCGCCAGAGCGTACAGGTCGTGTCCGATGAGATCGTCGCCGACCTGTTCGAAGCGCGCGATACGCTGGACGTGCTTGCCCGTGCGCAGGCAGGAACGGCCACTCTGGAAGAGCTTGAAGACATCGACTGGACGCTGGAGGAGAAAATTGCCGGGGCGCTCGCGCAGGTCGGGTTGGACGCCTTGCCTTCCACACCGCTTTCGGCGCTTTCCGGTGGACAGCGCACGCGTGCCGCACTCGCGGCTCAGATCCATGCCGCGCCCGATTTCCTGATCCTCGACGAACCGACGAACAATCTCGATCGGGACGGGCGCATTTTCGTTGCCGATTTTCTGGCGGGCTGGCGCGGCGGAGCGATCGTCGTCAGCCATGATCGGGAGCTTCTCGAAACCCTCGACGCGATTGTCGAAATGACCACGCTCGGTGCTACCCGTTACGGCGGCAACTGGAGCCACTACCGCGCACAAAAAGCGCTGGAACTGGCTGCCGCCGAACAGGACTTCGCGAATGCGGAAAAGCGTCTGTCCGAGGTAAAACGCCGGTCGCAGGAAGCGCTGGAGCGCAAGGCCCGCCGCGATAGCAGGGGTGCTGCAAAAGCGGCGAGGGGGGACATGCCGCGTATCCTTGTCGGTGCGATGAAGAGGCGTGCCGAAAAGACGAGCGGCGACAACGCCAATCTGGCCAGCCGCCTGACGGCCGAGGCGACCGAAGACCTGAAGACGGCGCGTGAGCGGATAGAAATCCTGCAGGGCGTCAGTGTCACATTGCCGCCCAGCGGGCTGCACGCGACAAAGACCGTGCTCAGCCTGCAGAACCTGACCGCGGGGTATCGGGCCGAACCCCCCGTGCTTCGCGATCTGTCCTTCGAGATCACCGGGCCGCAACGCGTTGCCGTCACCGGCCCGAACGGGTCTGGAAAAACGACGCTGCTTTCGGTGATTACCGGGGAATTGCCGCCATTCGAAGGGGCGGTGCACGTCGGGGTGAAGTCCGTGTTTCTCGACCAGCAGGTCAGCCTGCTCGATGCGAACCTGTCGATCCGCGACAACTTCCTTCGGCTTAACCCGCAGGCTGGGGAGAATGCCTGCCGCTCCGCGCTTGCGCGCTTCATGTTTCGTGCCGATTCCGCCTTGCAGATCGTTGCAACGCTCTCGGGCGGGCAGATGCTCAGGGCTGGTCTCGCCTGTGTTCTGGGAGGCCCGCAGCCTCCGCAATTGCTGATCCTCGATGAACCGACCAACCATCTGGATATCGATTCCATCGCGGCCGTGGAGGCTGGCCTTCAGGCCTATGACGGCGCCTTGCTGGTCGTCAGCCATGATGAGGCGTTTCTCGCCGCCATCGGCATTGATCGGCGGCTTGAACTTGGGAAGTCAGAGATGCGTTCGGGCGCTCAGTAGTTCACCGTCACGACGACCGTATCGGAGTAGTTTCCCGGCACTGGCGTGTTCTGCGCCGGGACGCGGCCATAGACGGTCAGCGTCTGCAGGCCGCCCGTTCCGGTGCCGGTGGCTATCTCGCCCGCCGCACTTCCCCAGACATTCGTGCGGTTCGCGTCGCGGTAGAGACCATAGGTTATCGATGCGCCCGCCTGCACCATCTGGCGCGCGGCCGGCGGGCTGTTGCTCAGGCCGCCATTGAGCGCCACACTGTAGTTCAGATTGGTGGTGCAGGTCAGATTGATCGCTCCGGTCGCATTGACTGCCGTGTTCAGCACGCCGTGACTGCCGAAATCGATGTTCTGGGCCGAGATGATGCATGTGGGCGCAACTGCGGCCGACACGTTGAACGGCACCTGCGTGGGGTTCTGGGTCACGGAAGAGCAGCTCGGTGCAAGCAGGGTAAAGCTCGTATAGGTGAAGCTCGTTTCCGCGCCGGCAAAGCTGGAAAGATAAAGGCCGCGCGCTGCCGAGGCCTGACCGGCGTTGATCCGGCCATAGACCGTGCGGCTCGTGGTGTTGATCAGGAGCGGCAGCGCCATATCGATTGGCGGAGGCGAACCGAGTGCGGGCTGTGTGACCGATCCCCATGAGGTTGTCCGCGCCGAGTTCTGGTAGAGCTGGTAATTGAGGATGTTGCTGCCCTGAAGCATGCGACGGATGCCGCCCGACTGCCCGCCGCTTCCGGCATTGATGTTAGGGCAGATGCGGATGGAAAGCGCCAGCGACAGGGGGTTGGAGCAGGTGACTGACAATGTCGCCGTCGTGTCCACGGCGCTGCCGCCTGCGAGATTGACGAAGCCGAAATTCATGTCCGACATGCTGAAGGTGCAGCTTTGTGCCAGTATCGGTGAAGCCGGGAGGAAAGCGGCGATGGCAAGGGCGGCACGGGTCAGGACCTTCATTGGATGCTCCTGCATAGGGTTTCGAAAGTTGCGCGTGAATTGCCGGCAGAGGGGAGGGTGATCTGTGCTTCGCATTCGCCCTTCGTCGGCTGCATGATGCGCAGCCGATGCGTTTCGCTGATATTGTCGAGATAGGCCTGTCCGTCATAACCGACGATGAAATCGCGCTTGCCGTCGATTTTGCCGGTCGATCCGGTTTCGATGAATTCGCCGCTCTCGTCTTTCAGCGTCACCAGCGCCACCTGACCCTCGGTTTCGACCTTGAAATTGACCACCGCGCCGGCCTGTTGCGTCGGCCTGACGGTCTGTTTCGTCCGGTCGATGCGGGCGTCGACCGGGAGATTGCTCGGGTCGAGCGTGATGTTGTTGACGTCATAGGAACGCAGGTTCGGAAGCAATATCTTGCCGCGGCGGTTGGTCTGGCCGATGGGGCGGTTTTCCAGCAGGATATCGACACCGGGCGCGCCCGCATCCACCACGGCGAAAGCGTCATCGATCCGGTTGCCGACAAAGACATCGCCGCCGGCGAGCGCGATAGATCCCTCGATCTGCGCATAGGCCTGCGTCGTGCGGTTGAATTGATCGACGCCGGCCGAAACGCGTGCGGCGCTGCCGCGGTAACTGCCGGAAACGGAAGCGATATCGTTGCCGCCGGTCGAGCCGCGCAGGCGCCAGCCATAACTTCCCTCGGCCTGCTCTTCGGATTTGCCGACCTCGGCCGTCAGCGAATATCCATCCGCATCCGACGACATGCCGGCCGAGCCGGAGACGCCGCCGCCGAACGACCAGGAGAGGCCCGCGAAGATGCCGTAGGATTTGTTGTCCTCGAGGTCCTTGTAGGCGGTGATGAAGATATTGCCGTTCTCGCCGAATGGCCGCGTGGCGGAAAGGCCGAGCAGCCGGGATCGCCTTTCATCGAAGGTTTCGAGTTCGGTATAGGAGAAATTGAGGCTGGTCTCATCGAAACCGAGCTGGGCGGAAACGGAAATCTGGTCGAGGGCACGCGGCGGCCGCGCGCTCAGCAGCCCGGATACCGTGCGGATATCGGACAGGTCGGCGGAGACGGAGGCCATATCGTGATAATCCCCGAATGTCCTTTGCGACCGCGCGTGAAATTTTACCCCCAGCAATTCCGCTTCGACGCTTGCGGAAAGCTGATAACCGCTTTCCGCGCCAAAGCGGCTCGATGCGCCCGAAACCGCCGCCAATCCCTGCGCTCCAAGGGTGAAGACCCCGCCAAAGCCGATATTGTAGAAATTCTCGCCGCCTTCCGCATGGCCTTCCAGCGTCAGACTGTCCGACACGCCATAACGCAGCGTCGCAGACCCCAGCGGTTTGTCATCGTAATCGAAAGACGAGGTTCCGTAATTGCGTCGGGCAAAACCAAGCTCGGCCGAAAAATCGATAAGACCCTGCGCCAGCAGGTCCGGTGAAGCATAAAAGGGCGTTTCGGACACGGTTTCGCGCCCCAGCGCATCCCGCACCACCAGTCGCGCATTGCCCGCGCCGCTGATGACAGGGAGATTGGTGATGGAGAACGGCCCTTCGGGAACATCCTGCGACAGGCGGCGGACATTGTTGACATAGACGTCGACGGTGGAAGGCACGGCGGCGGAGCCGGCGAATTCCGGCATCGGCATGGTGACGATATCCGGCCGCAGGTCGAAATTACGGCGTATCTGCAGGCCGCCCAGCCGTGTCGGGCGTGTCCAGCTCAGCCCGCCGGTGATGAGGTCGCCGGCCCGATAGCTCGTCAGGGTGTCCTCGTCCGAATAACTCCAGGTGGTATCGAGGCGCTGGGTGTCGAACTCCGACAGGCGCGATGTGCTCAGAACCTGCGATGAGGACAGCACGCCGAGCGGACCGAAGGCCCTGCTTTCCAAAAGGGCCGAGACACCGTTGAAATCGGCGATATCCGACCATTTGTTGCCGCCGGAGGAACCGTAGATCGTGTAATTCACCAGACCTCCAAAATCGCTCGTGGCCTTTTCCCGGGTCTCTTCGTCTTCTTCCTGCGCAATCTTGCCGGAGGCGTCGATGACCCTGTTCGCCCGCGCCGCCATCGGCAGGGTGAAATGCATGGACTGGCTGCCTTCATCGTAACGCGCCACCACATCCGGCAACCGGGAAACATCGATCCATCCATCATCGCCGGCCGCGCTTTCAACCGGGGAAATCCCGATATTCGTGAGCTGTTCCGGCTCGATGAGAAACGATCCGGCGTCGTTTTGACGAAATGTGGCGATCAGTTCTGTCGAAACATCGTTGATGTAGACTTCGAGCTGCAGCTGTCCCGCTTCTTTTGCGGCAAAAGAGGCCGGTTGCGCCGCAGGGGGAATATCCTGCGCCACGGAGAAACTGCTCGATGAAAAGACCGTCAGAGCGGCAATCGTCAAAACGGCGAGATCAGCCGCCCGAGACGCGCGCCGTCGCATTGACGGGGCCGCCTTCGCTGTCTGCCGAAATCTTCAGCGTGCCGCCGCCTTTCTTGCCGCCCGTTGCCGGAACCACAAAGCTTGCGGCGGATCCGCCAAGCACATATCCCACCAGTCCCTGCTGCCGAGCAATCGCCTGCCCGTTGCTGCCGGAAAGCATCAGGTTGGCGATCCTTATCCGCTTTGCGCCCGTGTTGGACACCGAGACCCGGTAGCCATTGCCCTGCGGCGTTACCTTCCAGGCCGGTTCCGCATCGCCTGTGGAGGCGGGTGAGAAGAAAACGGGTATGGAGTGGCGCACCACCAGATTGACCGTGCCGGATTGCGGTCTTCCCGCCGGCGGCAATTCATCGACGATGACGCGATAACTCTCTTCGGCCCTGAGCGGCGCCTTGGAAAGCCGGACGATGCGGATGAGGTTTTCCGCGCCTCCCTTCAGCTGCGTCATCGGCGGGCTGGCGACGACGTCCTGCGCCGCCGTATAGACGTCCTGCCCATTCTGCTGGGTCCAGCGGAATATCCTGACCTGAACGTTGATCGGGGTTTTCGCATCGTTCCAGATGCGGAGGCTGGAGGCCGCGGTGGGCGCTTTAAGATCCAGAAGCACGGGTGCGACCCGTAGCGAGGCAGACTGTGAAGGTGAAACACTCAAACCGGCAAAAAACGCAGCCGCTAAGGTAAAAACACGCATGCGCGATCCTCCCTGTGGCGATCAGTAGTTGAGCGTGGCCGTCACCGTATCGGTGTAGACGCCGACCGCGGGTGTCGTTTGGGCGGGAACGCGCCCAAAGACAGTGAATGTCTGCGGCGCCCCGGTTCCGGTTCCCGTTTGCCGGTCCGTTCCCACGGTGTTCCCCCACACCGTGCTATGTGCCGCAGTCGTATAAAGCGAGTAGGAAATGGTCGCACCCGCAGGTGATGTCATCAGACGGTTGGCGACCGTCGCTCCAGAGCCGGCGCCGGCGCTGAGACCCAGGCTGAAGGGTGTGCTGGCCGTGCATTGCACGATGATATCGCTGGTCGCATCGATATTGCTGCCGATCACACCATTGGTGCCGAAATTGAGGTTGCCGGCGGAATTGATCTGGCACGCCGCCTGAATGGTGATCTGGACGTTGAAATTCGTCGTGGCGACCTGCGCGACGCCCGATGCCGGCGTGAGAACCAGTGCCGCAAACGATAATAGATAGCCTGATGCTGCAAACTTCATGCTGCCTCCCCAAGCTGCTGCGCTGCTGATTTTTCGGTGCGCAACATGAATTACGCCAATAACGGGTAATTAGAATAATCTAATATTCGTATCAACTTGGTTAATAAATCCTTAATGGGGAATGCCTGAAAAACCACTGGCTGAAATGCAGTGGGCGCCACAATCAAAAGTATCGCGGCGGGATTGCAAAGCACAGGATCGACGCTAAATCCCGTCTACGAGTTTTTTACTGAAATGCGACATCTTGTCAGCCGGCCCCGGTTGGCGTACTCGAAATCGATAGAAACCCGGGCCGATCAACAGTACCGTTCGGTGACGCTGTGTTCGGCCCCATAGACATCATGACGTTGGGATTGCGATGAACCTTTACTTGGATTACCTGGCTGAAATCAAAAGCAGAGAACCACAGGGTCTCGCGCCCAAGCCGATCGATGACGGTGCACTGACGGCCGAGATTATCGAACTGATCAAGGATGCGGGCAGCGAGCACCGCGCTGATGCCCTGAAATTCTTCATCTACAACACCCTGCCGGGCACCACGAGCGCCGCCGGCGTCAAGGCGGCCTTCCTGAAGCAGATCATCCTCGGCGAAGTCGTCGTGCCGGAGATCACGCCTTCCTTCGCGCTGGAGCTGCTGTCGCACATGAAGGGCGGCCCGTCGATCAAGGTGCTGCTCGATATCGCGCTCGGTAACGATGCTGCGATTGCCACTGAGGCCGGCGAAGTGCTGAAGACGCAGGTCTTCCTTTACGATGCCGACATGTTCCGCCTGCGCGACGCCTACAAGGCCGGCAACGCCATCGCCAAGGCCGTGCTGGAAAGCTACGCCAAGGCCGAATTCTTCACCAAGCTTCCGGATGTCGAAGACGAGATCAAGATCGTCACCTTCATTGCCGCCGAAGGCGATATTTCCACCGACCTCCTGTCTCCCGGCAATCAGGCGCATTCGCGCTCGGACCGCCAGCTGCACGGCCAGTGTATGATCTCGCCGGAAGCGCAGGCGGAAATCGTCGCGCTGCAGAAGCAGCATCCGGACAAGCGGGTGATGATGATCGCCGAAAAGGGGACGATGGGCGTTGGCTCGTCGCGTATGTCGGGCGTCAACAACGTGGCGCTGTGGACCGGCAAGCAGGCCAGCCCCTATGTGCCCTTCGTCAATTACGCCCCCATCGTCGCCGGCACCAACGGCATCTCGCCGATTTTCGCCACCACCGTCGATGTGACGGGCGGCATCGGCATCAACCTGAAGAACTGGGTGAAGAAGCTCGGCGAAGACGGCAAGCCGATCCTCAACAACGATGGCAACCCGATCCTCGAGCAGAAATATTCGGTCGAGACCGGCACCGTCCTCAAGATCGACGCCAGGAACCGCAAGCTGCGCGACGAGGCCGGCACGGAACTGGTGGATATCGCCTCTTCCTTCACGCCCCAGAAGATGGAGTTTATGAAGGCCGGCAGCTCTTACGCCATCGTCTTCGGCAAGAAGCTCCAGACATTCGCGGCTGAAACGCTCGGTGTCGAGACCACTCCGGTCTTCGCGCCCAACAAGGAAATCTCCATCGAAGGCCAGGGTCTTACCGCCGTCGAGAAGATTTTCAATCGCAATGCCGTCGGCGTCACCCCCGGCAAGGTGCTGCATGCCGGCTCGGACGTTCGCGTCAAGGTCAACATCGTCGGCTCGCAGGATACCACCGGCCTGATGACCGCGCAGGAACTGGAAGCGATGGCGGCCACCGTCATTTCGCCGCTGGTCGACGGCGCCTATCAGTCCGGTTGCCACACGGCCTCCGTCTGGGACAAGAAGGCACAGGCGAATATTCCGAAGCTCATGTCCTTCATGAACAATTTCGGCGTCATCACCGCGCGCGATCCGAAGGGCGCCTATCACTCGATGACGGACGTGATCCACAAGGTGCTGAACGACATCACCGTGGATGACTGGGCGATCATCATCGGCGGCGACAGCCACACCCGCATGTCCAAGGGCGTTGCCTTCGGCGCTGACTCCGGCACCGTCGCACTGGCGCTGGCAACGGGCGAGGCGACCATGCCGATCCCGCAGTCGGTCAAGGTCACCTTCAAGGGCACGATGCAGCCCTATATGGACTTCCGCGACGTGGTGCACGCCACGCAGGCGCAGATGCTGAAGCAGCACGGCGACAACGTTTTCCAGGGCCGCATCATCGAAGTGCATATCGGCACGCTGCTCGCCGATCAAGCCTTCACCTTCACCGACTGGACGGCCGAAATGAAGGCCAAGGCGTCGATCTGCATCTCGCAGGACGAAACGCTAATCGAGTCGCTGGAAATCGCCAAGTCGCGCATCCAGATCATGATCGATAAGGGCATGGACAACCCCGCCCAGACGCTCAAGGGACTGATTGCCAAGGCGGATCAGCGCATTGCCGAAATCCGCTCCGGCGAAAAGCCGGCGCTGAAGCCCGATGACAATGCGAAATATTTCGCCGAAGTCGTCGTGGATCTGGACGTGATCGATGAGCCGATGATCGCCGACCCCGACGTCAACAACAACGACGTGTCCCGTCGCTACACCCACGATACGATCCGCCCGGTCTCCTATTACGGCGGTACCAAGAAGGTCGATCTCGGTTTCGTCGGTTCGTGCATGGTGCACAAGGGCGATATGAAGATCGTCGCCCAGATGCTGAAGAACATCGAGAAGTCCGAAGGCAAGGTCGAGTTCAAGGCGCCGCTCGTCGTCGCCGCGCCGACCTACAACATCATCGATGAGCTGAAGGCGGAAGGCGACTGGGAAATCCTGCAGAAATATTCGGGTTTCGAGTTCGACGATCTGAAGCCGAAAACCACCAACCGGACGGAATACGAGAACATTCTCTATCTCGAGCGTCCGGGCTGCAACCTGTGCATGGGCAACCAGGAAAAGGCCGAAAAGGGCGACACGGTTCTTGCGACCTCGACCCGCCTGTTCCAGGGCCGCGTGGTGGAAGATACGGCTGAAAAGAAGGGTGAATCGCTTCTGGCCTCCACTCCGGTCGTGGTGCTCTCGGCCATCCTCGGCCGCACGCCGAGCATCGAGGAATATCGCTCTGCCGTCGAAGGGATCGACCTGACGAAGTTCGCCCCGCCGAAGGTAACGCCGATCGATTCGCAGTCGGTCCACTACTGAGGCCGTGATTATCGCCGTGCGTGGGCTACAGGCTCCGCGCTGGCGATGCACTGAAAATGCCGAATGAACGCGGACAGCGGGGAGAAATCCCCGCTGTTTTTTATGGGCCTGCGGTACTCCGATTAAGCCGTGGGAGACTGGCGACATGTCTCGGCTTGGCCTTTTCCCCTTTTTGCGATAACCAGACTGAATGATAAAAGCATCGAGTATCACCTGCATCTAGCTCCCGCCGCCGCGCGAGGAGCATCGAGCGAAAAGCCGACAGGCTTGGCGCTCGGCGTCGGCTTGTCTGAAGGCAAGCGAATGCGAACATATGCAGTGAGATTACTCCAATGGAAAATTACTTCGAAAGCCCGTTCCGGGGCATCACGCTTGACAAGCAGGTCAGGAACCCCAACCTCGTGGTCGGGAAATACAGCTATTATTCCGGCTATTATCACAGCCACAGTTTTGAGGACTGCGCCCGTTATCTGCTGCCGGATGAAGGCGCGGACAGGCTGGTGATTGGAAGCTTCTGCTCGATCGGTTCGGGCGCCGCCTTCATCATGGCCGGCAATCAGGGCCATCGCAACGAGTGGATCAGCACCTTCCCGTTCTTCTTCATGCCGGAGGTGCCGGAATTCGAGAATGCCGGCAACGGTTATCTGCCGGCGGGCGATACCGTCATCGGCAACGATGTCTGGATAGGCTCGGAAGCGATCATCATGCCCGGTATCACGGTCGGCGATGGGGCGGTGATCGGAACGCGGGCGCTGGTGACGAAGAATGTCGAACCCTATGCCATCGTCGGCGGCAATCCCGCAAAAACGATCCGCAAGCGGTTCGATGACGACAGCATCGCCCTGCTGCTCGAGATGAAATGGTGGGATTGGCCGGCGGCGCGGCTGAAGGCGGCAATGCCGCTCATGACCAGCGGCAATGTCGCCGAGCTTTATCGGTTCTGGCGATCCGATAAGCCGCAGCCGTAAAAATGCCCGGCCCGTCTCATCGAGGCGGGCCGGCGCTTTCGGGTGCCTTGCGGGCGAGCGGAAAGGTCTGCCCTGTTTCAGGGCGTCGTCGCAGGCTGGCGGCGATTTGTCATTGCCGTTCCGATGAAGGGTTGCCGTTCCTGCTCAGACCTCTGCTGCGCCTGGCGCAGATGAAGCAGGTCCTTGCGCGTAACGAGACCGACGAGACTATTCGAGGACTTGTCTACAATGGCGATCCTGCCCGTGTCGGCGCTAAGCATCAGGTCGGCGATCAACCCAACGGGGTCGTTTTCGTGCGCAACCGGGATTTCACGGTCAGCCAGCCTGTCGGCCAATGTTTCTTCGCCGCCATGCGGCTCCTGTTGCCAGGTGAGAATGTCTGCCCGCGACACAAGCCCCACCAGCGTTCCCTCGGGCTGTACCACCGGATATGTCCGGTGCGTTTCCTGCGAGCCGGTGAAGAAGGAAATCGCCTGCGATACCGTCATCCCGGCAGGCAGCGTGTCGACCTTGCGGATCATGATCTCGGACGCACGGGTGAGCTCAAAGGAATCGATCGCATATTCGCGTGTGATGTGCTGGCCGCGCCGGGCGATCTTTTCCGTAAGGATCGAGCGCCGCATCAAAAGGACGGTGACGGAATAGGCGGCCACGGTGGCTATCATGAGCGGGATCGCGGTGCTGAGATCGCCAGTGATCTCAATCGCGAAGAAGATGCCGGTCAGCGGTGCGCGCATTGTCCCACCCATCATGGCGGCCATGCCGAGCAACGCCCAGAGGGCGGGCTCTCCGGGCAGGAATGTCCCTGTCAGATAACCCGCCGATCCGCCGAGGATGAGAAGCGGCGCGAGCACGCCGCCGGATGTGCCCGAGGACAGGGCGATGAGCCAGATTCCCGACTTGACCAGAAGAATGGTGAGGACGGCCTGAGCGGCAATATGGTTATTGAGAAGGTCGGCAATGATGTCGTAACCGACGCCGAGCGCTCTTGGCTCCATCAGGCCGCCGAGGCCGACGGCGAGGCCGCCGAGCGCCGGCCACCACATCCAGTGGATGGGGAGCTTTTCGAAAAGATCTTCGATCTTGTAGAGCAATATAGTCATCAATCCGGACTGCAGGCCGGCGACCACGCCGATCAGGACGCAGGGCGCAAGCCCCCACCATGGCAGATCATAAGCGAAATCCGTGGGAAATAGCGGACCGGTGCCGAAATAGAACGGCCGCCAGGTAATCGAAACCGCAGCGGCGACTGCAACCGGTATGAAGCTTCTCGGCTTCCACTCGAATAGCAGGAGTTCGACCGCGAGCATGACAGCGGCGATCGGCGAACCGAAGATCGCCGTCATGCCGGCGGCGGCGCCTGCCACGAGCAGGGTTTTGCGTTCCGCGCTGCTCATGTGGAAACATTGCGCAAAGAGAGAGCCGATCGCGCCGCCCGTCATGATGATCGGGCCTTCCGCGCCGAAGGGCCCGCCGCTACCGATCGAAATGGCGGACGAGAGAGGCTTCAGGAGCGCCACTTTCGGCGACATGCGGCTGCCGCCGATGAGAATGGCCTCAATCGCTTCCGGAATGCCGTGCCCCCGGATTTTTTCCGAACCGAAACGGGCCATCAGCCCGATGACGATACCGCCGAGGACCGGCGCCACGACCATCCACAGGGAAGGATGTATGTCTGCGAAACTGACCTCGTGCGTGCTGAACCTGCCAAGCCAGACAATGTTGGTGACAAGCTGGATGAGGCTGACCAGAAGCCATGCGGCAAGGGCCCCGAGCGAGCCGACGATGCATGCCATGGCGATCAGCAGCAGCACGCGTTTGTCCGTCGTGAAATCTCCGGCTTGCCGCCTTGGAAAACCGCTGTCGAATTGACTTGATCTTGAGGGTGAAGAGGCTTGGGTCAACGGCTTATCCTTGGGTGCACGAAAATAGTGGCGCGATAAATATGTCGTAATACGATATAAATCAATGGATTTGTAATCTCTCAAAATATCCGGCGATTTTCATTCGCGGATAGTCGGGCTAAAGAAGAATGAGAGGCGACCAGGATAAGGGCTTGTGACATATGACATTGCCGACCCAATCGGAATATGAGGCGCTTGCCGTCTTTCGCCACACGCTTAAGAAATTCATGGATTTCAGCACCTCGGCCGCTCAGGCGGCGGGCCTGCCGCCGCAGCAGCATCAGGCGCTTCTCGCCATCAAGGGCTTGCCGGCGGGCGAGGTCATGACGGTGGGGCTACTTGCGGAACGGTTGCTGATCGCGCCCCATTCGGCAACCGAGCTTGCCGGTCGTCTGTTAAGCGGCGGCCTCATCACGCGCGAACCAGACCCTGCCGATCGCCGCCGTCAGACGTTACAGCTGACGGAAAAGGCCGAGCAGATCATGGCGCATCTGAGCGCAATCCATCTCAAGGAAATCCGCGAAACGGCACCGCAGCTGATTGCCATATTGAGCGAGCTTGGAAACGTGGAGAAGACTTAGACGGAGACATGTCTGTCGCCCGGGGGCGCCGAGATCGGCCTGCGCCCCCGGGCTCTGATCAGGACAGATGATGCGGCTTCTGAAGGCCATAGACGGGCGTCTTCAACCCTACCTGCCGCGCCTTGAGCTGTAGCGACAGATATTGCGAATAGTGCCGCGATTGGTGCAGGTTACCGCCGTGGAACCACAGCGCCTGCTGTTGGGTCGGTTTCCACATGTTGCGCTGCTCGCCCTCCCAAGGGCCGGGATCCTTGGTGGTGTCGGAGCCGAGGCCCCAGCATTTGCCCACCTTTTCCGCCACCTCGCGCGAAATGAGATCAGCCGCCCAGCCATTCATCGAACCATAGCCGGTCGCATAGACCACCAGATCGGCGGGTAGCTCCGTGCCATCCTTCAGCACCACGGCGTTCTCCGTCAGATGCGAGACGTCGACACCGGATTTGAGCTTGATCGAGCCGTCGATCACGAGGTCACAGGCCCCGACATCAATGTAATAACCCGATCCACGCCGCAGATATTTCATAAACAGGCCCGATTCGTCATCGCCGAAATCGAGCATGAAGCCGGCTTTCTCCAGGGCGGCATAAAAATCGGCGTCCTGTTCGCGAATGCGGTCGTAAATCGGAACCTGAAACTCATGCATGATCCTGTAGGGCAGGGAGGCGAAGATGAGGTCGGCCTTGCGCGTTGTCATGCCGTTTGCCACTGCCCGCTCGGAATAGAGATCGCCGAGGCCGATATCCATCAGCGAGTCCGATTTGACGATATGGGTGGAGGACCGCTGCAGCATGGTGACATCGGCGCCCGCCTCCCAGAGCGCTGCGCAGATATCATGCGCCGAGTTGTTGGAGCCGATTACCACGACCTTCTTGCCGGCATAGGCGTCGGGGCCTGGATGCTGAGAGGAGTGCTGCTGTTCGCCCTTGAAGACATCCTGTCCGGGAAATTTCGGGATATTCGCCTTGCCCGACATGCCGGTCGCCAGTACCAGCTGTTTCGGCCGTAGCACGACCTCTTTGCCGGCGCGGTCGACAACCACCGTCCATTCGCCCGTCGCTTCGTCATATTGGGCCGACTTACAGGTGGTGGAGCCCCAATAATTCAGCTCCATGACCTTTGTATACATTTCCAGCCAGTCTCCCACCTTGTCCTTCGGCGTGAAGACCGGCCAGTTTTCCGGGAAGGGAATGTAGGGCAGGTGATCGTACCAGACGGGGTCATGCAGGCAGAGCGATTTGTAGCGCTTGCGCCAGCTGTCGCCGGGTCGCTCATTCTTTTCGATGATGATCGCCGGCACACCAAGCTGGCGAAGACGCGCGCCAAGCGCGATACCACCCTGTCCGCCGCCGATGATGACGACGTAGGGCTGCTCCGAATAGCCGAGTTCGGCGGCTTCGGCCTCGCGTTTTTCCTTCCAGGTCCGGCGGTTGCGGTCGTGGCCGTGTTCTGCGCCCATGGGCCGCCGGATACCCTTCGGCTCTTCATGGCCTTTCAGTTCACTCATGGTGGTGAGCAGGGTCCAGATCAGCCCATCCTTGAGGCGGATATGGCCGTAACCACGGGCAACTCCGGTCTCGAACTCGAACCAACCTTCGGTGACGCCATCGCCTTCCGAGGCTTGCTCCTTCACATCCTGCACCAAGCCCGAGGGTTTGATGGCGGAAAGTTGGCTCGTCAGCATGTCGCGGATCTGGTCTCGCCCTTCCAGCGTTTTCAGGTTCCAGGTGAAGGTTACGAGATCGCGCCAGTAACAATCGGCCTGAAACAGGTTGACGGCGGTGTCTATGTCTCCATTTTCCAGCGCATTGCCGAGCTTGGAAAGAACCGTGTCGATTTTGGTGGCGGGACTGACATCAAGCATATTCATCTCCTCCATGGTGCTTGGTCTGATCGTGGAGCGGCGAAGTCGCCGCCCCGAAAGCCAACGGCTCCCGCATACCGGGCTCCTCTTCCCGGCATGCGGAGGCGGAAAGCCTATTTCGAAAGATCGATCAGGATCTTCAGATGAGTGCCGGCGGGATCGAGCAGGGCATCGAAGCCCTCAGACACGGCCGTATCGAGCGTGATCCGCTTGGTAACGATCTTCGTCGCCGGTAGCAGGCCGGAGGCGATGAGTCGGATGACCCGCGGCCAATAATGGGTCGGATAGGCCCATGAGCCCTTGATCTCCAGGTCGCGGAATGTCACCTGGAACCAGTCGATCGGGTTTTCATGCGGATGCAGCCCGGTCTGTACGACGACGCCCTGTTTGCGCACCGCATCGACGCAGGCCTTGAGCGCATGTTCATTGCCTACGCATTCAATGGCAACATCACAGCCGACCTTGCCTTCCGTTGCCGCGCGCACGACATCACCGACATTGTCGCGCTTCGGGTTGATAGTGATGACGTCGGGGACGATGCTGCGGGCAAGCTCAAGGCGGGCATCATTGAGATCGGACACGAAGAGCTGGGCAGCGCCGGCCGCACGCGCGGCCAGAAGCGTGAGCATGCCGATCGGGCCGGCGCCCGTGACCAGAACGCTGTTGCCGGCGGTGACGCCGCCGCGGTCGCAGGCATAGACAGCAACCGCTGAGGGTTCAACGAGTGCGGCCTCTTCATCTGTCATCTCGTCGGGAATCTTCTGAACGTTATATTCGTTGACGAGTGCTGCCTGCGCCATGCCGCCGCCTTCCCAGCTGAGACCGACCAGCGCCAGCTGCGTGCTGAGATGGAAAAGGCCACGGTCGGCGAAATAGTCACCGGATCGCGGCATGATGAGCGGCTGGATCGAGACGCGATCACCGACGCCGACCGAGGTGACGCCTTCGCCGATGGCCTCCACGACACCGCCGAATTCGTGACCGAGAATTTGCGGGCCATGTGCGCCGGTAAAGGGGTGCGGTTCGGTGGGGATGAAGATCGGACCGTAACTATATTCATGCAGATCGGTGCCGCAGATGCCGACGAACCGGTTGCGGACGAGAACCTGCCCCGGCCCCGGCCGTTTCGGCTCGGGAATGTCTTCAACCCGCAGGTCCCTGGCTGCATGAAATCTGAGCGCGCGCATGTTTTCTCCTCGATGGCTCCTGATGCCAGAGAAGGTGCAATGCCCGTGCCAGCACGGTTTGCCGTGCTGGAAGCCTGAAATTGCGGGGTTCTACGAGAATGCCGGTTTTGTATGACGCCACAGCTGTGGCGCAACAGCCGTGGCATATGCCTCACCTGTTAGTGAGGTTTTCCGATGCCGAGGCGTCGCATTCGCCGGTGCATCGTCGTGCGATCGATGCCGAGCCGGCGTGCGGCCTCCGACACATTGCCGTTGCAGGCCGCCAGAAGCGCGCCGAGATCGGCCCCGCGACTGTCAATCATCGGGGCTGATGCGGTGGCGGCAAGATGATCGGGAAGGTCTTCCACCGTAATCACCCCGTCGTCGCAAAGGGCGGCGGCAAAGGCTATCGCATTGTCCAGCTCGCGGATATTGCCGGGCCAGCGATGGCCAAGGATCGACATCCTCGCTGCGTTGGAAAGTGTGAGAGGACGACCGGGCAGCCCATGTTTTTCCAGAATCTTATCGAGAAGCCAGGGGAAATCATCGCGCTCGTTTAGTGCGGGCAAGGTCAACACAGCCGCATTCAGACGGTAATAGAGGTCTTCGCGGAAATCTCCTGTCCGCACCATGTCGCTCAACGGGCGGTGCGATGCGGAAATCACCCTGAAATCCACCTTCTGAGGCGTGGCGCCACCGACAGGCAGGATTTCGCCTTCGGCCAATACGCGTAACAGCCGGCTTTGCGCCGCAAACGGCATGTCGCCGATTTCGTCGAGGAAAAGCGTCCCGCCCTGCGCTTCTTCCACCAGCCCTTTGCGTCCCTTCGCCAACGCGCCCGTGAAGGCCCCAGGCAGATAGCCAAACAATTCGCTTTCGATCAGCTGTTCGGGAATGGCGGCGCAGTTGACGGCGACGAAGCGGCCTGTAACACCGCTGGCGTCATGGATGATGCGTGCGAGATGTTCCTTGCCGGTTCCGGTCTGGCCCTGCAGAAGGATCGGCAGTTTCGCGGGCGCCAGTTTTTCCACCTTGCGTCTGAGGTTTCGAACCGCCGGCCCATCGCCGCCGATCTCTTTCATGACGGGCCGGGGCTTTGGACGGGCAAGCGGCACGGTCGACCGGCGTTGTTGCGGTTCGATCGCATGCGCATAAAGCACCGTGCCATCCTTCACGACAATGCGCCGCTCCCGCGGCAGGCTTGACCGGGTGAGAGAGGCAAGCTCATCAAAGCCGGCCTCGAAAAACTCCTCAACTCGCTCTCCGAGGAGACGTTCCGGCATGCGCCAGTCAAGCCCGTGCGATGCGGCGAGAAGGCGTGCGGCGGCATGCGTCATGCCCGTTATCCGGCCGGAGCCATCGACGGACAGAGCCGCTTCGGGGTCGACGTCCAGAAATTCGGGCGCGCCAGCAAAGCGCAGCACGAGATCATGACGGCTGCTGGCCATCAGATTTGCCAGTTCGATCCTTCGCACGGTCGAGGAAACCAGATGACGCGCCATGTTCTGGCTGGTCTTGAGGATAGGCGAACTTAGGAGTGAAATATCGAGTACGGCGGTGAGTGCGCCCTGGGTATCGTAGATCGGGGCGGCGGTACAGGAAAGCGGCGTATGCGTCACATCAAAATGATCGGTCTGGTGGATCGTCAGCGCTTCGCCGGTGGCGATGCAGGCGCCGACGGCGCAGGTGCCGGCGCGCGGTTCCGACCATTCCGAGCCCAGGTAAAGCCCGGCCTTGCGCAGATTGTTGTTGAATGACGGGTCGCCCAGAAACTCGACCGTCACCCCTTGCTGATCCGAAAGAAGAAGAACGTAATTCTGCTCGGCCACCTGCTGGTATAGCCGCTCCAGGCCGGAACGGGCGATGTGCACAAGGTCTTCCGCCCGCTGGCGATGTTCACGTAGGCATGTCTCGGAAACGATCACCGCTTCGCGGGCCTTGGCCGGATCAAGCTGATAGGTATCGAGACAACGCCGCCAGGATTCGAGCACCACCGCGTCGCGGCCGGTATTCCCGCCCCGTCGGACGCGCTCAATTTCCTTGATGTGATCGGAAAAACCCATAAACCACCGGCCCTCGACAGCCGCCTCCCGTGATTTTCCCAGCGATCATATCCAGTTTTATGAAGTCTGGCTAACCTCCCGGTGAATTTTTAGCGTATTGGCTCGATTGTGCTGGCAGCGACGCGGCCGAGTTGCGCCCGTGATGCGGGTCTCATCAACTGACGCCCTTCAGGGCGCGTGACCGCAAACGTCGCAGCCGAACCTCCATCTGCCTCTTTGCCTGAATGTCGCCACGCCTCACGGCCACCGCGATGCCTTCCACCCATGCCGCAATGGCGCCGTCGTCATCTCCCAGCCGTGCACGACATTCGCCGAGTTCGGCCCAGACCGCCGAATAGTCGGGATCCTGCCGGACGGCCTCCTGGAGATGAAAAGCGGCGTCTTCGAACTGCCCGGCCGCCTTGAGCGTCTTTGCGATTGAAAAGCGCAGGAGCGGGCTGTCCCGTCCGTCTTCCAGCATCCTCATGAGTTTTTCGATCATCATTATCCCGTTGCAATGGTGAAGCACCATGCAATCGGTACGACCTCAAGCGCGCTTGAGGTCAATCGGGATTTTGCGCGTTCACTTCGCCATGCGCCGCAATGCAACCGGGTCCCATATGTCGTCGAGCGGGCCTTCGAGAGCGGTTCGCGGGGGGATGAGCTTCGGTTCGATGATGGTGACTTCCGGCTCGGTCCGGTTCTCTTCCAGCAGTTCGAAACCCTTTTCGAGCATCTGCGCGATATCGGGCTTGATCATATAGACCGGGAAGGGAAGGAATGACGCGAACGGGTCGTAGTCGAAGCAGCCGACAACGATGTCGCCGAAGGCCTCACCGTCATGACGCCCCATGAAACGAAGCAGGCCTTCGAAATTTATCGATGAATTGACGAAGAAACAGCGGGGCAGGCGGCCCCTGCGCTCGAAGAAACGTTCGAATGCCAGCTCTGTCATATGCGGTGAATAACCGGTGATCTCGATATCGTCTCCGCTCTCCGCCCCGAAATAGGCGGCCTTGGCGGCATGGAAGCCGTCGATACGCTCGCGGCTGGCGTGGTCGTCATGACCGCCGAACAGGATGACGTCATCGGGACCGAGAGGCCCGTTTTTTTCCGCATGGGCAAGGATCGCCGATGTCAGTATTTCCGCGCCGTGCCTGTTGTCGGAAATGACCGAGGAGGCAAATTTGCCGGGCAGGTCGATATTGACATGCGGCAGCGCCGCGCGGGCGCAGACCTGGTGCACGCCATCTGGATCGGTCACGCCGGCAATGAAGAGCGCATCGATGGAATAGGCGATCAGGGTCTCGACGGTGCGCCGTTCCTCCTCGGGATCGCGTCGCCCGGAGACCACCATGGGCGACAGGCCGCGTTTGCGCGCCTGCCCCTCGAATGTCTGCGCCATCGAGGAGAAAAACCGGTTGTCATAAACGGGCACCAGAAGCCCGACGAGGCCGGATTTCGAACTTCTCAAACCGCGCGCCTGAAGATTGGTGGTGTAACGGTGCGCCTTGGCAAGCGAGAGAATTCTGTCGGCAGTCTCCTCCGAAATCCGCCGTTTGCGCCACGATCCGTTCAATACGGCGCTCACTGTCGAAGCCGACGCGCCCGACAATATCGACAAGTCATAAATGGTGGCTTTCTTGGAACTTATGCCCGTCACTGTGATCTCCCCAACTGATTCCGATTATTAGAGCACGCGTCCCCTTGACGGAAGGGAGCTTCATGATATGGTTATTGCACCATCGATTGTGCAGCTTGGCAATATCGATTGTGCAAGATGGTTGCTGTGGGAGTGGCAAGGGAGAGTCTCGAATAAGCGAGATGAGAAATTTTGAACGCGCCAGATGAAAAAATGGCTGCGGCGGGGTTTCGTTTGCCGATTTTTTGAGGAGGAACATCATGAAGAAAATTATTGCTGCAGCGGTCGGCCTGTCGCTCGCGTTGCTCTCGTCCACCGCCTTTGCCGAAGGGCCGAAGGTGGGCGTCGTCGTCAAGATCGGCGGCATTCCGTGGTTCAACGCCATGGAGGCTGGTATCAAGGAGCAGAGCAAGAAGCTCGGTGTCGACGGTTTCATGGTCGGCCCGACCAGCGCCGACCCGGCCCTGCAGGTCCGCGCCATCGAGGACCTGATCGCCCAGAAGGTCGATTTCATCGGTGTTGTACCGAATGATGCGAAGGTGCTGGAGCCGGTGCTGAAAAAAGCCCAGGCCGCCGGTATCAAGGTCATTACCCACGAATCGCCCAAGCAGCTCGGTGCTGACTGGGATTTCGAACTGGCATCCGCAAAGGGTTTCGGTGAGGCGCATGGCAAGCTCTTGGCGGAAAAGATGGGCGGCAAGGGCTCCTATGCTGTCTTCGTCGGTTCGCTCACTGTTCCGCTTCATAATGCCTGGGCGGACGCCGCCATCGCCTATATCAAGGCCAATTATCCGGACATGAAGCTCGTCGGCGATCGCTACGGCGTGGCGGAGGACCTCGACAAGAGCCGTTCGACGGCGCTTGACCTGATGTCCGCCAATGCTGACCTGAGCGGTTTCCTCGCCTTCGGTTCGCAGGGACCGATCGGAGCCGGGCGCGCCGTTGAAGAGCGGCGCAAGGATGGCAAGGTCTTCGTCATCGGCCCGTTCTCTCCGGGGCAGGGCGTCAAGCTCATCAAGTCGGGGGCGCTGACGGGCGGCTTCATGTGGAACCCGAAACAGGCCGGTGAAGTCTTCATCACCCTCGCCGATCGTATCGCCAAGGGCGAGACACCCAAGGCCGGCGACAATATCGAAGGTCTCGGCACCATCAATCCCGAGGGTAACACCATCGTCGTCGACCAGCTTTTGAAGATCGACAAGGAAAGCATCGACAAGCTCGTTTCCATGGGCCTCTGATCCTCCCCAAGGCCAAGGGCGTCGCGCGAGGTGTAATACTCGCGCGACGCCTCATCAGGAAAAACATGCCGAGCGCCACGTCTGCAATGCTGCCGCGGCGAAGGAGATTTACATTATCATGAGCGCAGAACCGCTCCTGTCCCTTAAAAATGTCAAAGTCACCTTCGGTGGTGTCCGCGCGCTGAAGGGTGTTTCTTTCGAGGTCAATCGGGGTGAAGTGCATTGCCTTGCCGGCGAAAATGGCTGCGGCAAAAGCACTCTGATCAAGGTCATAACGGGCGTTTACACGCCCCAAAGTGATGCTGAACTCTATTTCGACGGTAAGCCGATAGCCACGATGACCCCAACGCTTGCGCAATCGCTTGGCATTCAAGTGATCTGGCAGGATCTGGCGCTGTTCGATGAAATGACGGTGGCTGAAAATATCGGCTTCCAGTACGCGGTGAATGGAAAATACGGGCTGGTCGACAAGCGCGCCATCGAACAGGCTGCCGAAAAGGCGCTGGCGCGGCTCGGCGTCGAGATCGATCTTGATAAGCCGCTCAAGGAACTGCCCATCGCCCAGCGTCAGATCGTGGCGATTGCCCGCGCGCTGGTTGGGGAAGCGCGGCTCGTTTTCATGGACGAACCGACCGCGTCGCTCACGCAGTCGGAAACGGATCACCTGATCGACATCGTCCGCAACCTCTCCGCCTCCGGCGTTGCGGTTGTGTTCGTCTCGCACCGGCTGGCGGAAGTGCTCGAGATTTCAGACCGCATCACCGTGCTGCGGGACGGGTCACTCGTTGGCGTTTTCCCCGTCGAAGGCATGACCCAGTCTCGGGTGACCGAGCTGATGACCGGCCGCAATTTCGACAGCGCCGTCATTGCCGCCGATCACGATGACAAGCCCGTCGTTCTTTCTGTGCGCGGGCTGAGCCGGGCCGGCGAGTTCGAGGATGTTTCGTTCGATCTGCGGCGGGGAGAAACGCTCGGTATTACCGGCCTGCTTGGAGCCGGCCGTACGGAACTGGCTTTGACACTGTTCGGCATGCATCGGCCGCAATCGGGTGAAATCCTCATTGACGGCAAGAAGGTGGATTTTCATTCCAACCGCGATGCGATCCGGGCGGGCGTCGCCTATCTTTCCGAAGACCGGCTATCGCTTGGTCTCAACCAGCCGCAATCCATTGCTGACAATATGGTCATGGCTTCGCTCGACCGGCTGCTGAGCGGCGGCCTGATCTCACCGTCGAAAAAGGCCGATGTCGTTTCCCGCTGGATTTCGGCGCTCGGCGTCAAGATCGGCCTGCCGGAAGATCCGATCCGCACGCTTTCGGGCGGCAACCAGCAGCGTGTGGCGATTGCCAAGTGGCTGGCGATCGGACCGAAAATCCTCATCCTCGACGCGCCGACCGTTGGGGTCGATGTCGGCGCCCGCGCCGGCATCTTCGAAATCGTCCGCAAGCTCGCCGCAGAAGGTCTTTCGATCATCGTGATCTCCGACGAGCCGCCGGAAGTTTATTTCAATACAGACAGGGTCATCCACATGGTCGAAGGCCGGTTCCACGCCACCTATGATCCGCGATGCCTGTCGCTCACCGAACTGGAGGCCGCCATCTATGCGTAGGCTCATCCTCGGACATACAACCGAATTCACGCTGCTTGTGGTCATGGTGCTGCTCTGCACGGGACTGTCTTTCGCCACCGACCGGTTCCTCACCATCTCCAACGCTTTCGATGTGCTGAATGTCTCGGCGGTCAACATCATCTTCGCGGTCGGCCTGCTCGTGGTGCTGATCTCGGGCGGTATCGACATTTCCTTCGCGGTCGCAGCCTCCGTCGTCCAATATGTGACGGTGCTGGCGCTCAATGCGCTCGGCGGCGGCAACTGGGCGGAAGGTTTCATCATTGCCGGCGCGGTTGGCCTCGGTCTCGGTTTCGTCAACGCCTTCCTCGTCTGGCGGCTCAACATCATTTCCATCGTCGCGACCATTTCCACCTTCAACATCTTCTTCGGGCTGTTGATGTTCTTCACCAAGGGCGTGTCGATCTACGACCTGCCGGAATGGCTGTCGACGCGCGTGGTGTTTTACGAGCGTGAGATGTCCGATGGTTCCTGGGTCGAGTTGACGCTGCCGGTCGTGGTGATGATCCTTTGCTGCCTCGCCACCTGGTTCATGATTTCGCGCACCACTGTCGGCCGCAAGCTTTATGCCTTCGGCGACAATCCGGAGGGCGCTCGCCGCTTCGGCATCAATATTGGCGCCATGCACTACATTTCCTTCGGCTGGCTTGGCCTGATGGCGGGCATTGCCGGGCTCATGCAGGCGCATTATGCGCAGGAGGTGGTGCCGAACGCGCTTTATGGCCGCGAGCTGGATGTTCTTGCCGCAACCGTCCTCGGCGGCGCGCGGCTTGGCGGCGGCAAGGGCTCCGTCATCGGCTGCGTGCTCGGGGTGCTGATGGTGTCCATCACCCAGAACGGCCTCAACCTGATGGGCGTTTCTCCCTTTGCCTTCAAGATGATCGTCGGGGCCATCATCCTCATCGCCATCACGCTCTCTTCCACCCGGTTCGACAAGCTCCTGCCGAGCGCCTTACGGACATCCGCAAAGAAGGGGAGCGCACAGCGATGAACAGTCTCGTTCGGAAATTCAACGCGATTTTCGGTGCCGACATGGCCGGGCCAGTGATTGCCTTCATCGCGGTCATGCTCATCTTCGGAACCTTTGCCGATAACTTCCTCTCGCTCGCGACATTCGGTTCGGTCGCCTTCCAGCTGCCGGAACTCGGTCTCTTGACACTGGCGATGCTGCTGCCGCTTCTGACGGGCGGCATCAATCTGTCCGTCACCTTCGCCGCCAATCTGTCGGGTCTCGCCGCAGCCTGGGTGTTGCAGGCCCATGGCGGGGTGGATGCGCCGCCGAGCGCATTCCTGTTTGCCTGCCTTGCCGCACTAGCCACCGGCGGCGCTGCCGGAGCCATGACGGGGGCGGCGATTGCCTACACCCGCGCGCACCCCATTCTGGTGACGCTGTCGATGATGATCTTCCTGCGCGGCCTCGGCGAGTTTCTCACCCGTGGCGGAGACGTCTCCGGTTTCCCCGCCTATATGGCGCCGCTCGGTCACGGCACGCTTCTCGGTCTGCCGATCCCGCTTCTGATCTTTATCGTCTGCGTCGGCCTCTGGCATGTGCTGCTGACACGAACCAAGCTCGGCTTCGGGCTGTTGATGATCGGCTCGAACATCGAAGCCGCGCGTTATTCGGGCCTCAACACGCGCAAGATTCAGGTTCTCGTGTACACGCTCTCGGGTCTGATGTGTGCGGTTGCCGGCATCATCATGCTTGCCCGTTTTAATTCCGTCCGTGTCGGCCACGGGGAATCCTATCTGCTGATCACGGTGCTGGCGGCCTTTCTTGGCGGCATCAATCCGTTCGGCGGTTTCGGTCGTGTCCTGCCCGTCTTCGTCGCGCTCATCGTTCTGCAGCTTCTGTCATCCGGCCTCAATCTTCTCGGGGCCAATCAGCATCTGGCAACGGCGCTCTGGGGCGTGTTGATGATCGTCGTCATGGCGGCGCGCGGCCTGTTTTCAAGCTACTTCGCATCTCTCAGAAAGAAGGTATGACGTGAAAGGCTTCGGTGTTCACGCAATGATGTGGTCTCTCAAATGGGACCACGAAAACGCCAGA
>Ga0209371_1000367_pt1 | contig 48664 bp, 40 predicted proteins | sample AgamicAtAmrz_FD_187165 | JGI IMG/M metagenome (GOLD analysis project Ga0209371, IMG submission 187165) | Agave microbial communities from Guanajuato, Mexico - At.Am.rz (SPAdes) (version 2) | ecosystem: Host-associated > Plants > Roots > Rhizosphere | place: Guanajato, Mexico | collected 2012-06-07
ACAGGGCGGAACCAACCATTACCGCCATCAGCGTTTGGGCAATCTTAGTCTTATTCATCGATATCTTCCTTCTGTCAGTGAGCTCACCCACAACCGTGGGCGCAACAGCAGCAAACGGCGCTGCTGCGTAGCGGGACGTAAGGGAGAACCAGGTTCTCTTTTGCCGTCCGACAGAATAATCATAGTCGGTGTTTCGCGTTTTGCTTGATTAACTGGTTGATCGCACGCCAGTTAAGAGAAAAAACAGAGTTTTTAGGAGGAGTCTGGAGAAGAAGAAAAGGGCCAGCCAAAGCTGGGTGGCCCTGTTGTAGCGCGGATTAATGCTCGCGGGTTTTACGGAAAATCACGTCAGGATAGCGCTCCTGCGTGATGTTCAGGTTCACCATGGTTGGTGCGATATAAGTCAAATTATCGCCGCCGTCCAGCGCGAGGTTGATCTCGTTTTTACGCTGGAATTCATCGAATTTCTTCGCGTCGCTGCACTCAACCCAGCGCGCTGTAGAGACGTTGATCGCTTCGTAGATCGCCTCGACGTTGTACTCGCTTTTCAGACGCGCCACGACAACGTCAAACTGCAGCACGCCCACCGCGCCCACAATCAGATCGTTGTTGTGCACCGGGCGGAATACCTGCACCGCGCCCTCTTCCGACAGCTGTACCAGCCCTTTCAGCAGCTGTTTCTGCTTCAGCGGATCGCGCAGGCGGATGCGACGGAACAGCTCCGGGGCGAAGTTCGGGATACCGGTGAACTTCATGTTTTCACCCTGGGTAAAGGTGTCACCGATCTGGATAGTACCGTGGTTGTGCAGACCGATGATGTCACCCGGCCAGGCCTCTTCAACGTGCGAACGGTCACCCGCCATAAAGGTCAGCGCGTCTGAGATCACCACGTCTTTACCGGTGCGCACCTGGCGCAGCTTCATGCCCTTTTCATATTTGCCGGACACGACGCGCATAAAGGCCACGCGGTCGCGGTGTTTCGGGTCCATGTTGGCCTGAATTTTAAAGACGAAGCCGGTGAACTTCTCTTCTTGTGCGGTAACGGTACGGGCGTCAGTCACGCGCGGCATCGGCGCAGGTGCCCAGGAGACCAGGCCGTCGAGCATATGGTCAACGCCGAAGTTGCCCAGCGCGGTACCAAAGAAGACCGGCGTAATATCACCGCTCAGGAACAGTTCCTGATCGAATTCGTGCGACGCGCCTTTTACCAGTTCCAGCTCTTCGCGCAGCTGCGCCGCCAGCTCTTCGCCGACCGCGCTATCCAGCTCTGGGTTGTCCAGCCCTTTAACGATGCGCACATCCTGAATAGTGTGGCCTTTCCCCGACTGATAGAGATAGGTTTCGTCGTTATAAAGGTGGTACACGCCTTTGAACAGTTTGCCGCAGCCGATAGGCCAGGTAATGGGCGCACAGGCGATCTTCAGCTCGCTCTCAACCTCATCCAGCAGCTCCATCGGGTCGCGGATGTCGCGGTCGAGTTTGTTCATAAAGGTCAGGATCGGCGTATCGCGCAGACGGGTCACTTCCATCAGCTTACGGGTACGATCCTCGACGCCTTTCGCCGCGTCGATCACCATCAGGCAGCAGTCCACCGCCGTCAGCGTGCGGTAGGTATCTTCCGAGAAGTCTTCGTGTCCCGGCGTGTCGAGCAGGTTAACCAGGCTCTCACGGTAGGGGAACTGCATGACGGAAGTGGTGATAGAGATGCCGCGCTGCTTCTCCATTTCCATCCAGTCAGATTTAGCATGCTGGCTGGAGCCACGGCCTTTTACCGTACCGGCTGTCTGAATTGCCTGTCCGAACAGCAGCACTTTTTCAGTGATGGTGGTTTTACCCGCATCGGGGTGCGAAATGATCGCAAAGGTGCGGCGGCGCGCCACCTCTTGCATGAAATTAGACATGAGTGAGTTCTTCTCATCGAGGCACCGTCACCTGAGAGGACGATGCAGAGTAATCATGATGGCCGGATATCCGGCAGGTAAACGGAGCCAGGCGAGACGCAAAGCGTCAAGAAGGCGGTGTTAAAGACGCGTTCTACATTGGCGGCGATTCCGGTTACCTGGTCTTCGTTAAGGCGGCATAGCATACAATATTTTGCGCGCGGCGGCGAACAGCGGACGGGGAAAATTGTTGGTGGCAGCTGGCGCTGCACGCGGTGCTTGCTATGCATGTCACCCTGGGTCAAACAGGCGACACGCATAAGCAGAAAGTTTACCCCAGCACCCTTTTCACACAGGACTTAAAGATATTGACGCCGATCTCCAGCGCGTTCAGGTCGAAGTGCATATCAGGATGGTGCAGCCCCGGCACCAGGTTAGTCCCCAGCCCCCAGAAACCCGCCTTGACGTTCGGGCGTTTCACCGGGTAGTAGAAAAAGTCTTCGCTGCCCGGCGTGGTTTTCGCCTCCAGCAGCCCTTCCGTACCCAGCACCTCGCTAATCGCCGCGCGGATCACCTCTGTCGCCTCATCATGGATCTCTGCCGCAGGCATCTCTTTCAGCACCACTACCTCTGCCGTTGCGCCCAGCGCGGCGACGCTGTGCTGGATCGCCTGCGTGACCTTCTCTTTCAGCAGCGCCATCGGCGCATTTTCCTGCGAGCGCAGATCCCAGACCACGCGCGCCTCGTCAGGCACGGAGTTGGTGACGCCCGCGTCGCAAAGAAAACGTGTCGCTTTCACGCTCCAGTTCAGGCCTGGTGAAAGATGGAGAGTATTGACCGCATTAACCGCCTGCACCGCCGCGTCGAGCGCGTTGATGCCAAGATGGGGACGCGCAGCGTGCGCAGGCGCGCCTTTGATGGTGGCTTCCAGCGTCGAACAGGCGGAATAGAGCACGGCGGGCGTCGCCTGGCCTACCACGCACTCTTCCAGCGGCCGCAGGTGGAAACCAAGGATCATCTCGACGTCATCCAGCGCGCCGCCTTCTACCATCGCCAGCGCGCCCGCACCCAGCTCCTCGGCAGGCTGAAAAAGGATTTTCAGGCGGCCTTTTTTCACCGCGCCTTCCGCCAGCAGCTCCTGTGCGGCGGTCAGCACCACGGACGAGTGCCCGTCATGGCCGCAGGTGTGGCGCGCACAAGGCACGCCGTCGATGATATGGCCAAGCGCGTCCATATCGGCGCGCAGCGCCAGCACCGGGCCAGGCACGCCGCTGTCAATCTCGGCCACGATGCCGGTCGTCTGGTTAATATTGCGCGTCACCTTCAGCCCGGCTTTCTCCAGCTGGTCGGCGATATAGGCTGAGGTTTTAAACTCCTGAAAACCCAGCTCTGGAATCTCATGCAGGTAGTGATAGTGATCTAAGACCTTTGACACGGCTTCTCTCCTAAACAAAAAGACGCATAACGAACATCGCGATCGCCGCATTGATAATGCTTACCAGCATCAGCAGCGGCCAGTATTTTTTCGGTACATCGGCCACGCCCAGCAGGCGGCCCATGTACTGCAACTGCGATCCCATCAGGAAAATGGCGGGTGCGAGGATAGTGACATCCGCGCCGGTCAGCATACCTTTGGCCAGCAGGCTCACCGCCACGCCGGTTCCGGCGGAGGATGAGAGCCAGGCGGTCAGCAGCACGGTAATGGCTTCGCCTGGCAGGCCGAACAATCCCATCACCGGCGCAAACAGATGCCCAAGGAAAGGCATGATGCCGAGTAAATTAAGCACTTCGGCCAGCACATAGGCCATCACCACGTTCGGCATCAGGTTATGAATGGCAATATGAAAGCCTTTGCGCGCGCCGGTGACAAAAATATCAAAAGGGTTCTGGCTGCTTTTTACCGCGCCGTTATTTTCCATGACTGAAATCCTTTTTATAGACACTGTTTAACACACAACGCGTCAGCGCCGCACCGACGAATTTAAGAACGAACATTAAGGCGAGTGGAATAATAATCGGCAGCGTCATCGACGCGAACAGGGCCGAACCAATAGCAAAATAGTTATTAATTAATCCCGCACCGGAATATTGCCAGGCGCTCATCACCACAATATCTTTTTTGGTTACCTGGTTGCGGTCGTACATCTCTTTGGTCAGCGCCGCGCCCGCATCGGTGCTTTGCAAATCGGTGATCAGCGCCAGCCCGCAGCGGCCCGGCAGTCCCATCAGCGGTTGCAGCAGCGGCGTCAGTAGCTTATGCGCGGCACGCATCGCGCCGTAGTGGGTGAAAATCTCCAGCACGCCCAGCGCCAGCATCACCGTTGGCGTCAGCGACAGCGCGAACAGAAAGCCCGCTTTGGCGCTCAGCCCGCCCGCACCGAGAAAGGTGTTGCTGGCGGGATCTTTCATAGTGCCGAAACTGCCGCCCAGCGTGGTGAAATCAAATGCGCCGAGCCAGTGGAAGCCATCGACCTGGTAGAGCAGCCCGGAAAAAAACAAGATAGCCACGATAAGTGCCAGGTAGCTTCCTTTGCTGGCGGAGACACGCTCGCCTGTCAGCACTATTTTTTCGTCAGACATATTCCTTCCTGATAAACAGTTATTAGTTGCTATATGTGGAACTCTACCGGTTGCAGGATTTATGCCAGCCGCCGCATAAAGCCTCTTTTGAAAATAAAGTTTCCCCATACCAGGGTTTAAAAGAAATATTTGGTTAAATTTGCGCCACTTTATATTTCGCAGTGAAACCATCTTTAGCCCGCTATATTTCCCGGCTGCGGCGTAGTTTGAAACTGAGTGGCTGTTGCACTGCGCTAGTGCAACCGTGCGGCACTGCCCTGGTGCATGTTAAGCAGTGCAAAATCTCTCCAGGAATGATAATTGCTCGCATTCAAATAGCTGAATAATTCTAGTTAAATCAATTGGATAAATTATATTATTTTCAGCAAAACGCTTTCTTTCGTTACGCTTTATGATGCATAATTCACCACATCTCCGCTATTTGTTAACAATTTCCTAAAGGAATCGCCCATGCTGACTGCTGAAATGACTGCACGCCTGAATGACCAACTCAATCTCGAATTTTTCTCCGCTAATCTCTATTTGCAGATGAGCGCATGGTGCAGCGATAAAGGTCTGGAAGGCGCAGCGGCATTCCTGAAAGAGCACTCACGCGAAGAGATGGAACATATGCAGCGCCTGTTTGATTACCTGAGCGATACGGGAGCCATGCCGGTGCTGGGCACCATTGCCGCGCCGCCGGTTGCCTATAACTCGCTGCCAGAACTGCTGGAGCAGGCGCTCGATCATGAGAAGCTGATCACCAGCAAAATCAACGAGCTGGCGCATGCGGCCATTACCTCACTCGACTACTCCACTTTTAACTTCCTGCAATGGTATGTCGCCGAGCAGCATGAAGAAGAGAAGCTGTTCAAAACCGTGCTGGATAAGCTGGCGCTGGTAGGCAACAAAGGCGAAGGCCTGTTCCTGATCGATAAAGATCTGGCGCGGATGAATGCGGAAAGCCACGGCGCTAACTAACGTCTGACAGACGATTCCTCATGTTAAGACGCGGGTAAGATGGGCCGAAGAGCAAAGCGTCCCGTAACAAGGACAAAAACGCCGAGGCGTTTTTGAACAACGCAGCGCGTTGGCCCGGTAACGGGCGCACCTCAGGGACGAGGTGCGTAATCACGCGGGCCGAGCGAGCATGGATGCGTTAAGCGACTTTGCGATCGGACCATCTTACCCACGTTAGCATCTGATCTAACAGGCATTACTTTCTTAACGTCTCTTCTTCGTTTTTACAAACTAAACCGCGCGCCCTTCTCGCCGTTAATCCACAGCTCGCGCGTCTCGCCGGCGGGCAGTCGCACCTCAATATCACGCCACGCCGGTTGATAATCCCCGCGCTTCTCCAGCGTCAGCTCCAGCCGTTGGGCACTGCTGCACAGCGTCCAGCTAACCCACAGCGCATTACCCTGACGCCAGCCGTGGCTCTCGCCATCGTCGTCAAAAAATTCGCCTTCCGTCTGCGCCTCGCCCGGCGCAGGCCACAGCTGTAGATCACGCACGTTGTCGAGACGCGCATCGGTGGTGCTTTCACAACGCCCCAGCGGAATAGCGCTACCGGCGCGCGCCAGCAGCGGCAGACGGTCAAGCGGCGCATCCAGCGTCACGGACTGGCCGCCCGCCAGCCACTGACCGCTGTGCCAGTCATACCAGCCGTGAGCATTGCGTGGCAGATAGACCTGACGTTCGCGGCTGCCCTCTTCCACCACGCTGGCCACCAGCAGATCGCGCCCCAGCAGAAAATCATCGCTCTCCCGATACGTCTCGCTGTCCTCTTCGTGATCGAGAAAGGTCGGGCGCAGCATCGGCTCATCCTGCGCGCTCGCCTGCCACAGTAGCGTGTAAAGGTAGGGCATCAGGCGGTAGCGCAACCGGATCGCCTCACGGATCAGCGGCGTCACCTCGGGATACATCCACGGCTCATTCACCGTATGATCGTCGTTCCACGAGTGGATGGTAAAACGCGGATGCATCACGCCATTCTGTACCCAGCGCACAAACAGCTCGGCGTCCGGCTTATCGCCGGAGAAGCCGCCAACGTCGTGACCGACGTTAAACAGCCCGGAAAGGCTCATGCCCAGCCCCATGCGGATGTTGTAGCGCAGCGTCTGCCAGTTGGTGCGGTTATCGCCGCTCCACGTCTGCACATAGCGCTGCATCCCGGCGCAGCCGGAACGGGAAATCAAATAAGGCCGTTTCTCTGGCGCAAAGCGCTGCTGCGCCTCCAGCGAGGCGCGCATCATCAGCAGCGGCATCACCGGACGAATATGCTTGATAGCAATGCTCTGGCCGAAACCGTGGCAGCGCGCTTCGCCGTCCCAGACTTCATACTCGTTGTTATCGTTCCAGGTAGCGTCGATGCCCTTTTCCAGCAGCTGCGCGGTGACGTTCTCCTGCCACCAGCGCACCGCCTGTGGATGGGTGAAATCGAGATGTGAGCCCTCATCATCCCAGAACACTGAGCGCTCCGGGCGGTCCTGCTCCGAATCGCGGATAAACAGCCCCTGCGACGCCACCTCCTGGTAGCGCGGATGGTCCTGCAACAGGCAGGGTTTAATGTTTGCCGCCAGCTTCATGCCCGCCGCATGAAACGCGTCGCTCATGGCGTTGGGATTCGGCACCTTGTCGTAGTTCCAGTTAAAGACGTAGCGCTTGTTGTTGATCGAGGTGTAGCCCGACGAGAGCTGGAACGAGTCGCAGGGGATCTCATGCTCGCGACAGAGACGGATAAAGCCTTGCAGCTGCTGCTGCGCATCGGGTGCATCAGTGTAGTGCATGGTCGAGCCGCTGTAGCCCAGGCTCCATTTCGGCTGGAAAAGGGTGCGTCCGGTCAGGCGCACAAAAGCCTGCGTCACATCCAGCAGTTTTGGCCCCAGCATCAGGTAGTAGTCGAGATCGCCCGCGTCGGCGCGGTAGCGGCGGTACGGCAGATGGTAGTTATCCAGTTCGTTGCCGAGGTCGAGCCAGCTGCTGCTCAGGTTGTCGTAAAACAGGCCGAAGCTGACGCCGTCGCGCTGCGTCAGCGTAAAGGGGATGTGTTTATAGAGCGGATCGGTGCTGGCGGCGTTATAGCCCATCGCGTCGAGGTTACGCATCTCAAAGCGGCGGCCGCTGCGGTTGAGGTCGCCCGTTTTCTCGCCGAGACCGTAAACGCGATCCTGTGGCTGACGGCGCTGGTAGTGCTCGACGCCGTCGCCGTGCACGTTCAGCAAATAGGCGCCGGTGTGGCGATCGGCCGCCAGCGGCTGCCACTGCCCGTTGTGAAAGTGATCCCAGCTCAGGCAGAGCGGATGGTGCACGGTAACCCGCAGCCGGTCGGTGCTGATGCGCAGCTGGTTCGCCTCATGCTCCAGCTGGAACGCGGGCAGCGCAAACCCATCAAGCGATTCACGGTCGCGCCCTTCCCACGGCACGTCATCGGCAGGTGCAATGCTCCAGGTGCGGTTCAGCGCCAGCTCGCCGTCGCGCTTCAGCAGCACGCGCATCAGGCCCGACTCCAGCACATAGAGACGCAGCAGATGGCGGTTATCCACCTTCAGCTCGACAAAGTTTTCCGCGTGCTGACTCAGCGTCCAGTTCTTCAGGGTTTTCATAACGGTGTCCTTATTGTTCAGCGCTGCGCTGACGGCGTTCGGCGATAAACATCACCAGGAAAATGGCGCCGACCAGGTCAAAAAAGCCCATGGCGACGAACAGCGGGTTAAAGCCAATGGTGTCGGCGGTAACGCCAATAATCAGGGAGAAGATAAAGCTGGCGATCCAGGCGCAGGAGCCGCGCATGCCGTTAACGGTTGCCATCTGGCGACGATCAAAACGTTCGACCACCAGTGCGCTGAGCATGCAGGAGATCACCTGGTGGCCGAAGCCGCCGATCGAGATCAGTGCGATCGCCAGATAAGGATCTTTGACCAGCGTCATCAGCGCCAGGGAGATCATCAGCGCCGCGCCGGTGACCGAGCTGGCAACGATTGAATTAACGCGCGTCAGACCAAACCATTTCACGTAGATTTTGGTGAGATAGCCGCTGGCGACGCTGCCGAGATCGGCGGCAAGAAACGGCAGCCATGCGAACATCACGATCTGCTTGAGATCCATGCCGCGTTCGTTAGCCAGGTAGAGCGGCACCCAGAAGCTCAGCACCGCCCAGGCAGGTTCGGCAAGAAAAGCGGGAATGGCGATGCCGTAGAACTTCTTCTCTTTGCCAATGGCTTTCAGTGCCTGGAAGAACGGCAGCTTTTCGCCCACCGCCTCGTTGTCCTGGGTAATCCAGGCGCGCTCCTCATCCGACAGACGGCCATGTTTTTCCGGCGACTGATAGCCCCACCACCACAAACCGACCCACAGCAGCCCCAGCCCGCCGGTGAGCAGAAACGCGCCCTGCCAGCCAAACGAGATATGTGCCACATAGATAACTGGCGGTGCCAGCATCGCGCCGACCGAGAAGCCCACGCCTGCCCAGCCTGCCGCCACCGGCCGCTCTTTCTTCGGGAACCAGTCGCCGATCGCCTTGGCGTTTGCCGGCGTTGCCGCTGCTTCCGACGCGCCCATCACAAAGCGCAGCAGCGCCAGGTGCAGCCAGCTTCCTGCACCGGCATGCAGCAGGCAGGTCACCGACCAGATCAACGCGCAGATGAGAAAGCCCATCTTCAGGCCGATGACATCGATCAGCCAGCCGCACAGCGGCTGGAAAAGGGTGTAGGCGAGCTGAAACGCTGCCACAACCCAGGAGTAGTGTTCGGTGCTCATGTTCAGGCTGGTTTTCAGCTCGGGTGCCAGAATGCCGAGCGAGTTGCGCGTCACGTAGTTCACCGTCACGCCCAACAGAAACAGCCCCAGCATCCACCAGCGCAGATTTTTTATTGCGCGCATCGTACGCGCTGCGCTGATGGGCTTACTTGTTGATTCAACGCTCATTTGTCAGCTCCTGTGCAGGCTTTTAAAGGCCACATTAATCCTTTACACCGCCGTCTGGCGTACCGCGTAAACCTGTCTGGCACCTTAAAAAAGCGCGAAACGTCGGTATAGCCACTTTTTTGCAAGTGTTTTCATGGCAAACTTTCTTGCGCGTTTAAACCTGTTTCTTTGCCCTATCTGACGCGATTCAGCATGCAATGAAAATTTTTTCATCATCAGATTTGAGGACGATCACAAAATGAAGCAAAGGCTGAAAATCAGCGAAATTGCCGCGCTGAGCGGCGTGTCGATCAGCACCGTTTCGCGCGTGCTGGCGGGTAAAGCCAATACCCGTGCCAGCACGCGCGACAAGGTACTGGCGGTCGCCCAGCAGCAGGGCGTGCTGGATAACCTGCACAGCGGACGCCTGCTGCTCAATACGCTGATGGTATTTGCGCCGCCGCGCGCCTTTGACGTGCGCAGCGATATTTTTTACTACAAGGTGATCCAGGGGATTGCGCAGGCGATTGAGCCGCATGAGGTGCGTTTACGCTACTGCGCGCTGGAGGAAAATGAGAGCGATACGGCGCTGTTTCTGGAGAAGATGCAGCAGACGGACGCCGCGCTGCTGGTGGGCATTGACGACGGGCACATCCACCAGCTCGCGGCGGAGATGAACAAACCGTGCGTATTGATTAATGCGCTGGACCGCCGCATGCGGCTGCCGTCAGTTTCACCGCATCATCAGCTGATTGGCGAGAGCGCCGCGCGCTATCTGTTTGAACAGGGCCACCGGCAGATCCTGTCGCTGCACTGCCTGCGCCGCTACACCATGGAGCAGCGGTTACAGGGCGTGCGCGACGCCTGGCACGCGATGAACCTGCGTTTCGACAGCCGCCAGCATCTGCTGACGCTGACCAGCTTCAGCCGCCTTGAGGCGGCGGAGAGGCTGAGCGAATACCTGAAGCACTGCCCGCGCGCGCAGCGGCCGACGGCGATTCTGGCGAGCGGCGACTATATCGCCGCCGGTGCGGTGGAGGCGCTACAGCAGGCTGGCCTGCGCGTGCCGCAGGATATTTCGGTGATGAGCATGGACGGCTTTAACCTTGCCGCCATCCACGATATCCCGCTGACCTCGGTGCAGGTGCCGCGCGACGAGCTGGGCGCAGAAGCGGTGCGCATGGTGCAGAACATGCGCCTCAACCCGCAGGCCCTGCCCGGCACGCTGCTGCTGCACGGCAAGCTGGTGGTGCGCGAGTCGGTGCGCCGCATTCGCGACAACCTCAGCCACGCGCCGGTGCAGCAGCACGGCCTGTACGATTAGGCTGGATTATTCAGCGCCTTCAGCCGCAGCTCCGACGGCTGTGGACGCCCGAAATAGTAGCCCTGGAACAGCGTACAGCCCTCTTCACGCAGCCTGGCAAACTGCTCGCTGTTTTCGACGCCTTCCGCAGTGATCTGGATATCGAGGCTGCGGCTCATGCCGGTGATAGCGCGGATGATCGCCAGCGCTTCGCGGCTGTCGCCCATATCGTTGATAAAGGATTTGTCGATTTTGATTTTGTCGAACGGGAAAGAGCGCAGGTAACTAAGCGACGAGTAGCCGGTGCCGAAGTCATCCAGCGCGATCTGCACGCCGAGTTTTTTCAGGCTTTCCAGCGTGCGGATATTGCCGAGTGAGTCGTCGAGTAATACCGATTCGGTGATCTCCACTTCCAGCCGGCTCGGATCCAGCCCGGAGTCGCGCAGGGCCGCCTCCACGACTGAGACCAGCGAGCTGTTCTTAAACTGCAGCGGCGACAGGTTAACCGACACCGACTGCCCGCCCTCCCAGGTGGTCGCTTCGCGGCAGGCTTCATAGAGCGCATAGGCACCGAGCATATGGATTAGCCCGCTCTCTTCCGCAATCGGAATAAAGTCGTTCGGCATAATCAGCCCTTTCACCGGATGATGCCAGCGCATCAGCGCCTCGTAGCCGATAATCGACTGCACCGCTTCACCGTCGGTAATGGGCTGGTAGTAGAGCTTGAGCTGGCGGCCGCCGATCGCCTCGCGCAGATCGTTCTCGATCACGCGGCGGCTGCGCGCCACATCGTCCATCGCCAGCGTAAAGTGCTCGTAGCGGTTGCGGCCGTTGCGCTTGGCCTCATACAGCGCCATATCGGCGCAGCGCAGCATCTGCTCTGGCGTGTTGGTGATGGTGGCGCTCAGGGCAATACCGACGCTAAGACCCACGCTCAGGTTATGGCCCTCCACGTTGACCGGCGGGCGTATCGCCTCAATCAGCCGCTGCGCGACGATGGCGACCTCTTCCGCGCTGCCGACAGAAGGCAGCACGATAGCGAACTCATCGCCGCCGATACGCGCCAGCGTGTCGTGATCGCGCAGCGTACTGCGCAGGCGTTTGGCGACCGCGCGCAGCAGATCGTCACCAATCTGGTGGCCAAGGGCATCGTTGACGTTTTTAAAGTTGTCGAGATCCAGACAGAGCGTGGCGGTTTGCCGCCCACTTTGCGTATCGTTGCGCAGCGCCTCGCTCAGACGCTGGCGAAACAGAATACGGTTCGGCAGGCTGGTAAGGTTATCGTGGTGCGCCATATGGTGGATGCGGGCGTCGGCGGCGCGTTGATCGGTCACATCCTCGACGATCAGCATAATGTAGTTCTGGCGCGCGTCCTCCCCTTTGATGGTGGTGGCACGGGTGTGCAGGATACGTTCGCCACTGGCGGTCAATAGCAGCTGTTCGCGCTCATGGATCCCTTCACTGCGCAGCGCAGTATCCGCCAGGCTGTTGAAGTAGTCACTGAGCTCCGCCGACATGCATTCGTGCGGCCTTTTATTGACCAGCAGCGCTTTCGCTACACCAAACAGTCTTTCCGACCGGTCGTTAACCAGCAGGATTTCGCGGGTAATCGCGTCCTCAACCACCACGCAGGAAGGAATATTGGCGATGATATTGTCGAGGAACTTCGACAGCGCCGACATCTTCGCGCTCTGCGATTCAGCCAGATCTTTGGCGCGCAGCAGCAGCTGCTCCTGTTCGCGACGCTCGGTGATATCGCGGGTGATCTTGGCAAAGCCAATCAGCCGCCCTTCGTCGTTATGGATAGCATCGATCACCACATGCGCCCAGAAAGCGCTGCCGTCTTTACGGTAGCGCCAGCCCTCATCTTCGAAGCGGCCGCTGGCCAGCGCAATTGCCAGGTTAGCATCCGGCGTGCGCTGCATACGCTCCTGCGCGCCATAAAACACGGAAAAGTGCTGCCCGACAATCTCATCGGCAACGTAGCCTTTGGCGCGCTGCGCCCCGGCGTTCCAGTTCACTACGCAGCCCTGGATATCCAGCATGTAGATGGCGTAATCGGTGACGCCCTCGACCAGCAGGCGAAAGCGCTGCTCCTGTTCACGCTGCGCGCGCAGCAGCGCCTGCTGCTCGGTGCAGTCGCGGGTAATCTTGGCGTAGCCGATCAGTTTGCCGCCGTCGTCACGAATCGCATCGATGATGACGTGCGCCCAGAACGCGCTGCCATCTTTGCGGTAGCGCCAGCCCTCATCTTCGAAGCGGCCGGTGCGAAACGCCGTTTGCAGGTTCTTTTCCGGGATACGCGCCTGGCGATCCCTGGCGCTGTAGAAGCGGGAGAAGTGCTGGCCGACGATCTCTTCCGCCACGTAGCCTTTAGCGCGCTGCGCGCCCGCGTTCCAGTTCACCACCAGCCCATCGTGATCCAGCATGTAGATGGCGTAATCGGTGACGCCCTCCACCAGCAGGCGAAACCGTGCCTCCTGCTCGCGCTGTTTGCGCTGCTGTTCCTGCTGCACGGTACAGTCGCGGGTAATCTTGGCAAAGCCAATCAGCTCGCCGTGCTCGCCGCGAATAGCGTCGATAATGACATGCGCCCAGAAGGCGCTACCGTCTTTACGGTAGCGCCAGCCTTCAGTTTCGAAGCTGCCGGTGCGCGCGGCGGTATCCAGCCCGCGCTGCGGCAGCCCGTTAAGCCGATCGCTTTCGCTGTAAAACAGCGAGAAATGCTGCCCGACGACCTCATTCGGCGTATAACCTTTCGCGCGTTGTGCACCCGCGTTCCAGTTAGCGACGGTACCGTCTGGCTTGAGCATATAAATAGCGTAGTCAATCACGCTCTGCACCAGCAATCGATACATGACATCAGCGTTTTTATCCATTGTTATTAGCCTGTTGCTGCGCTGCCCGAAGTTTCCCCGGAAAACTTAAGAAAAGTCTTAATACCGCTTCGACTACAGCGGAAAAGCCCTGTTTTGACAAGCGATAATGACCGGATGACGAAAGTTAGTAGGTTAGTTATCGGCAACGGCGAGAAAATGTTCAGTTGTAAATGGGCAGAGCGGGACGGGGTAATAGCGTCGGGCGAGCAGCCAGAAAAAGTCACGCGCGCCTGGAAGCCCGACGCAAATAATCGGGTTTTACATTGTCAGGAAGCGCGTTATCGGCGGCATGGCGTCAGGCGTACGCCAGCAGCGCGTGTAATTTCAGTGAGCGTTTTGATGGTGGGATTACCTTCAGCCGATAATGCCCGGTAAATGTTTTGACGGGCCAGACCCGAACGTTTTGATATTTCACCTACGCCGCCCCGTGCCTCAATTACGCGCCGCAGCGCAGTCAGAAATGCGGGTATCCCCCCTTCTTCATAAATATCTTCAAGTGCGGTTTGCAAATAAATCTCAGCGTAGGATGGATCGTTGCGTAATTCTTCAATAAGAAGCGCATCACGGTCTGTTATGGAAGGGAAATCCTGAGTGGCTGCCATTTTATAGATTGTTGTCATTTTAGTGACCTTGCTTTGTAGTCTTGTAGATAACTGACGGCTTTATCTAAATCATTGTTTTGAGATTTTTTCGTACCGCCAATCAGCAGCAGGATGATTTCGCCATGATCCAGGGCGTAATAGAGACGATAGCCAGGCCCATAATCAATACGCATCTCCCATACACCCTCTCGTTCAAACTTGTGATCGCCAAAATTGCCCGCTTCAGCGCGGTCAATAGAGTTATCAATTTTGGAGACGGCGCGAAGATCGCTCTTTTTAAGTTTTCTACGCCAGTCATTAAAGGGTTGTTTACCGTTTCTGTCCTGATAGTACACAGACCTGTACATGCCGCCTCCTCACTCCCTGAGCAGACATTAAATGTAACTTATAAGAGACAACCGTACAATGCGTGTTTTATGTACTGCTCTTCTCTACCCGCACCTGATGCACCGCGATATAGCGCTCATAGCGCGACGCCTTAAGCCGCGTCAGATCCACCAGCACCAGCCCGTCGATACAGTGGTTGAAATCGGGGTCGCTGCCGAAATCAATAAACTGCACCCCGCCGGGTTCGCACAGTTCTGAGTACTGTTTATAGAGCGTGGGAATAGCGCAGCCAAGATTGCCCAGCAGCAGCTTGAGCCTGCGTAGATCTTCCTGATAATCGCTGCCGCTGAACTGCGCCAGCACGTCCGGCAGCGAAGCGGGATAGGGACGGCGTGAGGTCGCCAGCGGCAGCCCGGTGGGAAAATAGAGCCGGTAGAAGGCGACCAGCAGATCGCGCGCCGCCAGCGGCATACCGCCGGAGATCGAGACCGGACCAAACAGATAGCGCGTCTCGGGATAGCGCGCCAGATACGCGCCAATGCCGAGCCAGAGATAGTCCAGCCCGCGTTTGCCCCAGTAGGCGGGCTGGATAAAGCTGCGCCCCAGCTCAATGCTCTGCTGCAAAATGGGCATCATGCTTTCATCGTAGTGAAACAGGCTGTGGCTATAGAAACCCTCCAGCCCGCGCCTCGTTAGCTGCTCGTCGCCGGGAATAAAGCGGTACGCGCCGACAATCTCCAGCTGCGCGTCATCCCAGAGGATCAGGTGGTAGTAGTCGTCGTCGTAGTTATCCAGATCGCGACGTCGGCCGCTGCCCTCACCCACCGCGCGGAACGCAATTTCACGCAGCCTACCCAGCTCGCGCAGCAGCGGCACCCAGGTTGCGCCGTTGCGCCGCCACAGATAGATCTGCTTGCCGTCGCCAGTGGTGCCGAGGTACTCGCTCTCGCGCAGCGCCCGCTTCAGCTCGGCGCGATCTTCGGCACGCGCAATCGCCTTTTCCGTCTGGAACAGGCCGGGGCGCTGCTGGCCGATACGATAGAGGTGTTTACGCAGCCGTTTCGCCAGCGCCTTGCCCGGCGTATGGCCGTCATGCCAGTGGGCAAACGGGATCTGCGCGCCAATGCGCAGTTTGATGCGCGTGCCGCGCTGGCGGAACATCTCGCGCACCAGCATCAGCAGCGCCAGCGGCTGGGCAATTTTTGCCGCAGCATAGAACAGCGCGCTGTTGCGGCCATCGACAAATACCGGCACCAGCGGTGCGCGGGCGCGTGCCGCCAGCCGCAGAAAAGCGTGGTGCCAGCGGCCATCGCGTACGCCACGGCTGCCGAGGCGCGACACCTCACCCGCCGGAAAGATGATCAGCACGCCGTCATCACTGAGATGCTGCTGCATGCGCTGGAGCTGGTCGCGGCTGGTGCGGTTGCCCATGTTGTCGACCGGCAGCATCAGCGTATTGAGCGGCTCCAGCATCATCAGCATACGGTTGGCAACGATTTTCACATCGCGCCGTACCTGCGCCACCACCGACAGCAGGGCCAGGCCGTCGAGCGCACCAAGCGGATGGTTGGCCACGATGACCACCGGCCCGCGCGACGGGATCTGCTCCAGATCGCGCTCGCTCAGCTCACAGCGCACGTCGAGGTGCTCCAGCACCTGCTCGATCATATCGAGCCCTTTCAGATGGGGATAGCGCGCCGCAAAGCGCTGGAACTCCTCTTCATGCAGCGCCCAGCGCAGCACCCGGCGCTGCCAGCCTGCGGGTTGGGTATCTGGCCAGAAGCGTTCGACAACCTGATCGACAGAGAACATAGCGCGCCTTATTTTCGACGATAATGACGCCAAAAATAAGGCCGGATGTTTTCAGTTGTATGACGTGGCGCGGGTTAAAAATGGTCGGCGATGGGCGTCCAGATCTCGGTCAGCGCGCCCTCTTTGCCGGTGAAGGGATCGCGTGTCGGCAGCGGTACCTGCTTCACCTGCTCCAGCGCTGCACGCAGTTTGTCCGGCTCGTCTCGGTTCGTCTGGGGCTCGAAGCCCTGCGGATAGGCGCCGACCACCATAAAATCTTCGCTGGCATAGACCTGCTTATGGCCCACGCCTGCCGGGATAAGCACCGCATCGCCGGCGCGCAGCGTCACCATACGGCCGGTGTCGCCGCCGAACAGCACTTCCGCCCAGCCTTCCGCCACACCCAGCAGTTCATGGGTGTTGGGATGATAATGGGTGTAGGGAAAGATGTCGTAGCGCCATGACGGCGGCCAGCCGTTGCGGGCAAAGGTCTGCTCGAACCAGCCAGCGATATCGGGCTCCTCCTCTTGCACCTCATCCAGCGCGACGCGCGGCCAGATGATCAGCGGCAGAGGATTGTTGGGCACGCCGCCCGATGGGCTGGCGAGCATCAGGTGCTGCGGATTGTTCGACGATCCGGCAGCGAAAGTGCCTGCGGCGAAGGACATCAGCAACAACAGACTGGAAGAAGAGGCAGTCATACAGGTTCTCCGGTTAGCGTTCAGCTAAGTGTGGCAAAACCCAACGCCGTTGCAATGTGCGCCCGTTAGCAAATATCACATAAAAGCATGATTTTGCTAACCAAACACAAATATCAACGCAACAATTCTGGCACATTGCGCGCCGGGCTAGCCCGGCAGCGCTTCGCAGACGCCACGCGGCAACGCTGCCCGACTTTCGTTCTCCGCATCCGGCGCAAAGTTGGGCAGCTCCTTGACCTTTTCTGGCGGGACAGGTTTCCCCAGTAAATAGCCCTGTAGCGTATTGCAGCCCAGGCCGGTTAGAAAAGCCTGCTGCTCAGCCGTTTCCACCCCCTCCGCCACCACTTTGAGATCCAGCGACTGCGCCAGCGCGACAATCGCGGAGACAATGGTGGCATCTTCGGTCTGGTGTTGCAGCTCATTGACAAACGCGCGGTCGATCTTCAGTTCGCTGGCCGGTAAGCGCTTGAGGTAGAGCAGGCTTGAGTAGCCAGTGCCAAAGTCATCAATTGAGGCTTTTACGCCCAGCCGCGTCAGCTCGGTAAGGATACGTACGCTCTCGTCCGGATCGCGCATCGCGGTGGTTTCAGTTACCTCTAGCGTCAGCAGCTCAGGCGGGATGGCATGCGTCGCCAGCGCCTCGGTCACGGTTTCTACCAGGTTGCTCTGCTCGAACTGGAGCGCTGAGAGGTTGACCGCCACCGACCAGTTGCTATGGCCCTGCTGATGCCACTGGTGTAGCTGGCGGCAAGCTTCGTTGATGACCCAGCAGCCGATGTTCACAATCATGCCGGTTTTTTCCGCCAGCGGCAGGAAACAGTCCGGTGCCAGCAGCCCGCGCGTCGGATGCTGCCAGCGCAGCAGCGCTTCAAAGCCGATAATGGGACCGCGCGGCGCGCAATATTTAGGCTGGTAAAACAGCCGCAGCTCATTGTTCTCCTGCGCATGCCACAGATCGTTGTTGAGCTGTAGCTGGGACTGCGCCAGCGTATTCATGGAAGGCTGGAAAAAGTTGTGCCCGTTGCGGCCGTTGTTTTTGGTGTGGTACATGGCGGCATCGGCATTGAACATCAGCTCCCGTTCGTCTTTGCCGTCGCCAGGATAGACCGCGATGCCGATGCTCAGCGAGACCATCAGCTCATAGCGCGAGATCTCAAACGGCCGCTCAATGGCTTTTACCAGCGTATCGGCCACCGTCGCGGCATCGTTAGGGTCGCCGATTTCAATCAGCAGCACAAACTCGTCGCCGCCCATGCGCGCCAGCGTGTAGTAGCCTTTCATCTGCTCGCTCATGCGCTCGGTAACGGCGATCAGCAGGTTGTCGCCGACGTGGTGGCCGAAGGCGTCGTTGACCGCTTTAAAGCCGTCGAGATCCATAAACATCAGCGCAAACTGGGTATGTTCGCGGTTGGCCTTATTGATCGCCTGCTCCAGACGATCTTCCAGCAGGATACGGTTGGGCAACCGCGTCAGGTTGTCGTGCAGCGCCAGCTGCGCCAGTTCGCGGTTCGCCTCCGCCAGCGAGCGCGCCAGAATCGCGGTGCGCGCCTGCATACGCGCGTCCAGCATCGACACCAGCAGCGTAATCCCCAGGATCGCCAGCGTCACTACCGTGACCAGAATCGCCAGCCAGTTGCTGTTAACGCCCATCTGCATACTGTGGCTGTGTGCCGGAAAACTCGCCGCCGCCATACCGGTGTAATGCATACCGGCAATGGCAAAGCCCATCACCACCGAGGCGCCGAGGCGCAGCAGCGTGGTACGGCCCGTGGTGCCATCGCGCAGATTGAACGCCAGCCAGAGCGCCGCGCCCGAGGCCACCAGCGCAATCACCACGGAAACGGCGATCCAGCCCCAGTTCCAGTGGATGCCGGGCGAGAACATCAGCGCCGCCATGCCGGTGTAGTGCATCGCCGCCACGCCGCTGCCCAGCACCAGCGCGCCGCCCAGCAGCTTTTTCAGCGGCAGGTCGCCACGGCAGACCAGCCAGAGCGCGAAAATCGACGCGATCACCGCAATCGCCATCGAAATGCCCGTCAGCGAGGCATCGTAGCTCATCACCATTTCCATGGTCATCGACAGCATGCCGATAAAGTGCATCGCCCAGATGCCGACGCCCATAGCGAATCCCCCGCCAAACAGCCACACCAGCGCGACTTTGCCGGTCGAGGTGGCGACGCGGCCCGCCATATCCAGCGCGGTAAAAGAGGCCAGCATGGCAACGAGGATCGAAACGATGACGGTAAACGAATCGTATGTGGTCACTAACATAGTGAAATTCCGTTAAAGCCCAAAACGCAGCTGTAGTGTTGTAATGAAAAAGTCACAAGGATGAATTATTTGCTCAGGTTATCGGCAAAACGCAAAGTGTAATTAGCCCGCTACGATGAAAGCTTCCGATGCCTCTGAGCGTTAAAATCTATCGTCAGGCGGCGGTGAAATCGGCGATGCGATCGGCTGGCGTCGGCTTACCCAACAAATATCCCTGCAACGCGTCAAAACCGAGCCGGGTCAGCAGCGTCTGCTGCTCTTCGGTTTCCACGCCCTCTGCCACCATGCGCAGGTTCAGCGTCTGTGCCAGCGCCAGCATCGCGCTGACGACGGTAGCATCTTCGCTGTCGGCGCGCAGGCTATTGATAAAACTGCGGTCGATTTTCAGTTCGCTGGCGTCAAGGTGTTTCAGGTGCAACAGGTTGGCATAGCCAATGCCAAAATTATCAATCGCGACGTTTACCTGGATTTTTTGCAGCTCACTGATGCGCTGCTGGCTGAACTGCGGGTCGCGCATGGCGATGGTTTCAGTAATCTCCAGCGTCAGCGAACCGCTGGGTAGCTGGTGGTGCAGCAACGCCTTGCGCACCGTCTCCAGCAGATCGCGCTGGTGGAACTGTAGCGCCGAGAGGTTGACGGAGACCGTCCAGTGCGCGTGCCCACTGGCGTGCCACTCTTTTAGCTGGCGGCACGCTTCGTTGATCACCCAGTTGCCCAGGGCGATGATCTGGCCGGTCTTCTCCGCGCGCGGCAAGAAGACATCAGGCATAAGCAGGCCGCGGGTAGGATGCTGCCAGCGCAGCAGCGCCTCAAAGCCGATCAGCTCAGTCCCGCTGGAGCGGAATTTCGGCTGGTAAAACAGCCGCATCTCATGGCGATCCAGCGCCTGCCACAGGTCGTTGGCTAACGCCAGCTGGTGCTGCGCGCTGGCGCTCATTGCCGGTTCAAACAGACACCAGCCGTTACGCCCGCTGTATTTGATGTGGTACATCGCCGAATCGGCGTTAAACATCAGCTCCTGCTTGCTGCTGCCGTGCTGCGGATAGAGCGCGATGCCGACGCTGAGCGAAACGCGCAGCAGGTAGCGATCAAGCTCAAACGCCGCGTCAATGGCCTTGACCAGCCGCTGCGCCAGCGCCACGGCGTGATGGCTTTCATTGCCCTGCGCCAGCAGCACAAACTCGTCACCGCCGAGCCGCGCCAGCAGCATGTTGTCGTTGCTGAGCTGGCGGCGCAGGCGCTCGGCAACGGCAATCAGCAGGCGATCGCCGACATAATGTCCCCAGGTATCGTTCACCGCCTTAAAGCCGTCAAGATCCATATACATCAGGGTAAAGCCCTGCGCCGACGCGCCGAGCGCGGCGTCAAGCCGCTGCTCCAGCATCACGCGGTTAGGCAGCGCGGTGAGATTGTCATGCATCGCCAGCTGGTGCAGCTCCTGATTTGCCTGTTTCAGGCGCAGCGCCAGCCGCGCCGCACGCAGCTGTGCGTCCAGCATTGAGGCCATGAGGGTAAAACCGAGGATAGAGAGCGTGACCAGCGTGACCCACACCGCCAGCCCCTGGCCGCTAACGCCCTGCGTCAGCATCATGCTGTGACCATCGAACCGGGCGGCCGCCATACCGGTGTAATGCATGCCCGCGACCGCGATGCCCAGCACCAGCGCACCCAGCGCGCGCATCATCAGCAGATTTTTTTCACCCTGACGCAGGTGGAATGCCAGCCAGAGCGCCGCAGCGGAAGCCAGGTAAGCAATAGCTATGGAGAGTGCTACCAGCAGAGGACGCCAGTGCGGCGCGGGGGAAATAAGCAGCGCGAGCATGCCGGTATAGTGCATGACCACGATGCCGCTGCCGAGCATCGCGCTGCCGATCAGCCAGCGGCGGCGACTAAAGCGCGATCCACTCTGTGTCTGGGCAAACGCCAGCATACAGGCGGCGCAGGCTGCCAGTAGCGACAGCACCGTCAGGGTCATGTCGTAATGCATCGGCATCATCATCGCCAGCATGCCAATAAAATGCATCGCCCAGATGCCGATGCCCATCGCCATACCGCCGACCATCAGCCACAGGCGCGCTATCCAGCCGTGCGATACCGCGACGCGCCCTGCCGTATCCAGCGCGGTAAACGCAGCAATAAAAGCGACGATCAGCGAAACGCCAATCAGAACGCTATCCCAGGTGACCAGCAGCATGTGCAACTCCTCACAACCCGCCTGTGAGCAGGTGCCGTGTTGTAATCAACAAAGATTTCAAAAACAGACGGATAAAATAGTGGCCAGCCGTGCAGTTTATTATTTTCAGGACCGCATAACGCTATTCCGTTTATACGGATAGCGATTGAGACTTTTCCTGGCCTGGCAACTTAAAGCGTAACTATGTCTGATTAATGCATGAACATATCATTGTTAATGAAACGACGATAGAGGACAGAACCGCCCCCGCTTTGCTTTTTTTTGCATGACACAACGCATTGGTATTACTGGTTTATCGGTCAGTAAGGTGAATTGATTAACAAAAAATTTACGCCGCGCTTCCCCGAGACTTCCACGCTGTTCTATAGTAAATAAAATTTATAAAAATCACTTAGCCTAAAGCTAAGAAGATTCTAAGAAAACACAGAGTTCCTGGCCCAGCCAACGTGGCGACGGGTCTCTTTTGCTTGTTTTATTAATTGGTCACCGGGTGAAAAAGCACTGACTCTGGATAATCGGTAAGGATTGATTATGAAACTCAAGCTTTTTCTGTTTGCCGCTGCGGGACTCTCCACGGCATTACCTTCTGTTACTTTCGCGGCCACCACGACGGGAACCATTAATGCGACCCTGACGTTGACCACCGGTTGCCTGGTGAATGGCCAGTCAGCCACCACCGGGGTTAACTTCGGTACTTTGAATTTCGGCAGCAGCGCGGCCACTTTTGATACGTTGAACGCCACGCTGGTGGGCGCATCAGGCAACGGTATCTATGTGCGCTGCACGACGGGCCAGACCTATAACGTACAGGTGACCAGCAGTAACCCCGCACCCGCCACCATTTACGGTACGGTATCGGGCCAGCCGCGCTACCTGATCCTCGGCTCCAACAATACGCAAGGGATCGCCTATACCCTTTACAGCGATGCGGCCTTCACTACCGCCATTGCGAATAACACCAATATCGCCGCCAGCGGTACCACCGATGAGACGCTCGGCACTAACTATGCCATTTACGGACGCGTCGTCGGCGGCGGTTTCAATCCAGTGATCCCGGCGGGTACTTATACCGATACCATTAACGTCGCCGTGAACTACTGATCGCACGGTCAGGAGCATCCGGGTGGCTGTGCCGCGCTGCTTGCGCACGCTGATTTGCACGCTGCCTCTGCTGACAGGAAGTCTCAACGCCTGGAGCCTGCCCACCAGCACGTTTCAGGTGTCTGCTTCCATTGTGGCGGGCTGCGTCGTCTCCGGTACTAATACCGGGGTATTCGGCACGCTTAATTTCGGGACACAGTCGGGCGTTTCTCGCAACAGCGTCAGTGCCAGCTTTGTGCAGAGCACGGCGATTACGCTCGCCTGCACACCGGGTACCGCGCTAAGCATGAGCATCAATGGCGGCAGCAACTACACCACTACGCGCAATCTGAAACACACCAGCAATACCAATACCGTGCCCTATTCCCTCTATACCAACGCCAGCCATACCACGGCGATCCCGATTAACAGCGCCGTCGCGCTGAGCTTCACCAATGCCAATAACATCACTTTGCCGATCTATGGCCTGTTGCAGCTACCCGGCCCGACCCGCGCGGGTACATACACCGACACACTGACCGTGACGCTGAGCTGGTAGCCGCATGTTTAAAGGAGAAATTTCATGATTCGCGCCCTGTTGTTCTCTATTTCCCTGCTGGCGATGAGCGCCCAGGCGGCAAACTCACTGATGATTTGGCCCATCGATCCGAGTATCGACCCTGATGAAAAGGCCAGCGAACTGTGGCTGGAGAATCGCGGCAATGCCACCACCCTGATGCAGGTGCGTATTTTTAGCTGGCAGCAGGTGAATGGCAGGGAGCAGTATGCGACTCAGCAGAGCGTGGCCGCCAGCCCGCCGCTGGTACGCATTGAGCCCGGACAAAAGCAGCTGGTGCGCCTGATTAAACAGACCGCGCCCGGTGCGGGCCAGGAGCTGGCATATCGCGTGGTGCTGGATGAGATCCCCACGCCGCGCACGCCGGGCGACAACCAGGCGGGCCTCAATTTCCAGATGCGCTACTCCGTGCCGCTGTTCGTGTATGGCGACGGGCTGACGCGCGAGACGGCGAAGCCGGATCTGAACTGGCAGCAGGTCAGTGAGGGCGGAAAAGCCTTTTTGCAGCTCACTAACCGCGGCAGCGGCCATGCCCGGCTCAGCAATGTCACCATCGGCGGCCGCAAAATGGGCGACGGGCTGTTCGGTTATGTGCTGGCGCACAGCGAAAACCGCTGGCCGTTAAAAAACGCGGTCAGCGGCCAGATGAGAGCTGACACCAATGCGGGCGAGTGGCGCAGCGCGCCTGGCCGTTAGTTAAATGCAGAGATCTCCCCATCCCTGTGCGCTGGCGGTTGCCAGCGTCTGTGCCTGCCTGACGCCAGCCGCTGCGCTGGCGGAGACCTTTTCGTCGCTGCCACCGCCGCCGTCGCTGGAGAGCAGCGGCGACCAGCAGCGCTATATGCTGGAACTGGTGGTGAACCAGCGTGAAAACGGCGCGATCGTGCCGGTTGAGCGGCGCGACGGCCATTTTCTGGTGCGTGCAGGCGATTTGCAGCGCGCCGGTATCCCGCCGGAGAAACTGCCGGACCCGCAGCAGGTTAACCTTAGCCAGTGGGACGGGGTAAAAACGGACTATGACGATCGCCGCCAGCGGCTGATGCTGACGGTGCCGCCAGACTGGCTGCCGGGCCAGGTGATTGGCGAGGCGCAAAACGGGCCGCGCTACCCTGGCCGCACCAGTACCGGCGCGCTGTTCAACTACGACCTCTACGCTACGCGTACTACCAACGCCGGAACGCGGCTTTCCGCCTGGAATGAGCTGCGCCTGTTTGGTGCTGCCGGACAGTTCTCCAGCAATGGCGTCTGGCAGCAGCAGATGGAAGGCCGCGCGCCCGCGCAGAATGACGGCTATATCCGCTACGACACCTGGTGGAGCAACGAAGATGAGAACAACGTGATCAGCTGGCGCGTCGGCGATCTCACTACCGACGCGCTGAGCTGGAGCAACAGCGTGCGCCTTGGCGGGGTGCAGATCGGCCGCGACTTTAGCGTACGGCCCGATCTGGTGACCTACCCGCTACCGGCGTTTTCCGGCCAGGCAGCGGTGCCTTCGACGGTCGATCTTTTTATCAACGGCTACCGCTCCAGCCAGGCAAACGTGCAGCCTGGCCCCTGGTCACTGACCAACGTGCCTTTTGTGAACGGCGCGGGCGATGCGGTGATCACCACCACCGATGCGGTAGGCCGCCAGGTGACGACCACGCTACCCTTCTATGTCTCCAGCACGCTGCTGAAAGCGGGCCTGAGTGACTACTCTTTTTCAGCCGGTGCCTTCCGCGATAACTACGGTATTAAGAATTTTGATTACGGCGACGCGGCGGCCAGCGGCTCGCTGCGCTACGGCGTGACCGACTGGCTGACGCTCGAAACCCATGCTGAAGGCAGCAACAATCTGGCGATGGGCGGCGCGGGCGCGATGTTTCGCGTGGGCAGCCTGGGCGTGCTGAACGGCGCGCTGGCGCAGAGCCAGATGAATGGCGCGGCCGGAACCCAGTACAGCTGGGGCTACCAGTACAACAACAGCTGGTTCAGCATTGGCACCCAGCATACGCTGCGCAGCCAGGAGTTTGGCAACCTGGCGCTGCTCAGCAGCCGCAGCGGCAATAACAGCTACAGCAATACCACTTACAGCCTGGCGCGGCGCAGCGCCCAGTACAACGCCAGCGTGTCGCTAAGTCAGTACGGCAGCCTCGGCGCCGCTTACATCGACATCAGCGGCGGCGATGGCATGCATACGCGGCTGCTTAATCTCTCCTGGAGCAAAACCCTGTGGGGCAATTCCAGCCTCTATCTCTCTGCCAGCCGCGACCAGGAACTGGGCGCATGGAGCGGCGCAATTTCGCTGGTGATCCCGTTCGGCGAGCACAGCAGCGCCTCGGTCAGCATGGAGCGCGATCAGCAGGGCGAGAATAACCAGCGGCTCTATCTGTCGCGCTCTATGCCGAGCGACGGCGGCTTCGCGTGGGATGCCTCCTGGGCCAATCAGGGCGGCGAGAGCGGCGATTACCGCCAGGCGAGCCTGCGCTGGCGCAACAACAAAATCGACACCTCGGCTGGCTTCTACGGCGACGACGACTACAACACCCAGTGGGCCGATCTCACCGGCTCGCTGGTGCTGATGGACAGCGAGGTCTTCGCCGCCAACGCCATCAATGACGCCTTTGTGGTGGTGAAAACCAACTATCCCGACGTTAACGTGCGCTACGAGAACCAGTCGATGGGACGCACCGACCGCCACGGCTATCTGCTGGTGCCCTCCATCAGCAGCTATTACCCGGCAAAATATGACATTGATACGCTCGACCTGCCCGCGGATATGACCACGCCGAAAGTCGAGCAGCGCTTTGCGGTGAAACGCCAGAGCGGCTATCTGCTGCATTTCCCGGTTGAGAAGCTGCGCTCTGCCAGCGTCATCCTGCACGACGCCGACGGCCAGCCGCTGCCGGTCTCCAGCCAGGTGCTGCGCGACGGCCAGGCGACGGAGTATGTTGGCTGGGACGGCATCGCCTGGATGGAAGATCTGCGCGCCAGTAACCCGATCCGCGTCGCCACGCCGGACGGACGGACCTGCACTGCTGAGCTGACCATCGCGAATGGCCAGCCACAGGCGTTGAAAACCTATGGCCCGATTACCTGCCCGCTACCGCCGCGACCGGCGGGCGCACCGGTGCCCAGCCCCGATAACTTCATCTCAGGCATGACTCCATGAAAAAAATCCTGCTGCTGCTGGCGCTGCTGATCGTGTTCCCGACGCTGTCGCACGCCGCCTGTACCCTGCCCAGCTCGACCGCCAGCTTTGGTTCGGTCACGACCTTTGTTGTGAACACCACCGCGAGCGCGACCTCGACCAACGCCAACGTTAACTGCGGCGCAGGCTCGTCGGTATCGCTGCTGGGCAATAACCAGATCACCTTCCAGCTTACCGGTGCAACCACGACCAGCGGCACGCGCGGTACGCTTAAACGCAGCGGCGATACCGGCACCGATAATATCCCGCTTCAGCTCTGCATCGACAGCGCCTGCGCGACGGAACTGACCATCGGCGGCAGCGCCTATGTATTCAACCAGGGCGTGCTGTTGAACCTTGCCGGGCTGCTGGGCAGCCTTAACTTCGCCATTCCGGTTTATCTGCGCACCGTGCCCGGACAAACCGTTGCGGCGGGCACTTATACGGTAACGCTCAATATGGCGGTCACCTACCGCGTCTGTACGGGTTTAAGCCTGCTGGGTTTGTGTCTTTCCGAACAGACCGGCAGCGGCGTGATCCCGATAACCGTGACGCTGAATGTCACCAATGACTGCACCACCATTACCGCGCCGAATATCAGCTTTGGCAGCGCGCCGCTGGTGGGCAGCTTCTCTGCGGTATCGCAGACCATTAACGTGGTGTGCAGCAAAGGCAGCGCCTATACGGTGGGCTTGAGCAATGGCAGCTACGCCAGCGGCACGCAGCGCCAGATGGCGAGCGGCACTAACCGGCTGAGCTATGAGATTTACAAGGGGACCAGCAGCAACCGCTGGGGACCGACCGGCACCGACCGCTACAGCAGCGCGAACTCGACCAGTGTCAGTACGGATGGGCTCACGCGCGGCTTCAACTACACCGCGCGCATCCTCACCACGCAAAACACGCCGCCCGCAGGAAACTACACGGACAGCGTGGTGGTGGACGTGTCGTTTTAGATTGAGGCGCTGGCGGTTGTGGTGCTGTGGCGTGCGCGATACTGCCTGACCATACGGCCAATCAGCAGCGTGCCCGTTAAACCGCAGACGGCAGCGAAGGTCAGCCAGACACCGGGCATCGCTTTATCGCCGGTGGCGTGGATCAGATAGCTGGAGATGGCGGGCGTGAAGCCACCAAACAGCGCGGTCGCCAGGCTATAGGCGAGCGAGAAGCCGGAGGCGCGCACTTCAGCCGGCATAATTTCTGCCAGGTAGACCACCATTGCGCCGTTGTAGCTGGCGTAGAGGAATGAGAGCCAGAGTTCAGCTTCAATCAGGTGGGCAAAGGTTGGCGAACCGACCAGCCAGTGCAGCACCGGCCAGGTGGTGAGGATCATCAGCAGCGTAAAGGTAATCAACAGCGGACGGCGGCCGATACGGTCCGACAACGCGCCCATGACCGGCAGCCAGATCAGGTTAGAAAGGCCGACGAACAGCGTGACCAGAAAGCTCTGCTTATCGCTCATCATCAGCACGGTTTTACCGAAGGTCGGCGTAAACGCGGTGATCATGTAGAACATGACGGTGGTGGTGACCACCATCAACATTCCCGCCAGCACCAGCGCCCAGTTGCTCACCAGTGAACGCATAATCTGCTGCATAGTGGGATGCTGTTTACGCTGGCTGAAGGCTTCGGTCTCTTGCAGCATGCGGCGGATCCAGAACAGGAACGGCACGATCATACAGCCGACAAAGAAAGGAATACGCCAGCCCCATTCGGTGACCGCCTCTTTCGCCATCAGGTGATTGAGCAGCAGGCCGAGCAGCGCGGCGAAGATGACTGCGATCTGCTGGCTGCCTGACTGCCAGCTGACAAAGAAGCCCTTGCGCCCTTTCGGCGCGACCTCTGCCAGATAAACCGAGACGCCGCCCAGCTCAACGCCCGCCGAGAAGCCCTGCAACAGGCGTCCCAGCAGGATCAGAATTGGCGCGGCGGCGCCCAGCGTGGCATAGCCCGGCACCAGCGCGATGGTGAGCGTACCGATCGCCATCAGCCCGAGCGTCAGCAGTAGCCCTTTGCGACGGCCGTGACGGTCGATATAGGCCCCCAGCACGATGGCTCCCAGCGGGCGCATCAGGAATCCGGCACCGAACGTCATCAGGGTTAACATTAAAGATGCGAATGGATCGTCGCCCGGAAAGAAAGTTTTGGCAATGGCGGTGGCGTAGTAGCCAAACACCATAAAGTCATACATTTCAAGGAAGTTACCGCTGGTAACGTTGAAGATGGTTCGGGCGCTGCCCTGTGGCTTTTGTAAAGATGGAGAGTGGCTCATAGTGGCTTCCTGCGTTTTTTATCCGTTTTAGCCTGCCTGAGCCAGGAATAATGTGATTCGCCTCACCATTGCACTTTACAATCATGAAACTAAAAGTAACAAATAGTTAACTCCGCAATTATGCAGCATCATTCACCATTAAATGAATTTGCACTGCCAGTCCGCTTTTACAAACAACGCTTTCACTCCACAAACAAAAAGGGCAGCCACCAGGCTGCCCTTTTCCACTTGCGCCAACTTACTTCGCGGCGGTTTCCATTCCCATCAGGCCGATCTTCAGATAGCCTGCCCCGCGCAGCTTATCCATCGCGCTCATCAGGGTTTCATAGTCAACTGACTTATCAGCCTGGAAGAAGATAGTGGTCTCTTTATTGCCTTCGGTCTGGCTGTTCAGCACGCTCACCAGCGTCTCTGGCGTCACCTGATCGTTGCCGATATAGAGCTGTTTATCAGCTTTGATCGACAGGTAGACCGGTTTTTCCGGGCGCGGCTGCGGTGTGCTGGTCGAGGCGGGCAGATTAACGCGAACATCCACGGTCGCCAGCGGCGCGGCCACCATAAAGATGATCAGCAGAACCAGCATAACGTCGATAAACGGCGTTACGTTGATCTCATGCATTTCGCCATCGCTTTCCAGGTCGTCGTTTAATCGCATTGCCATGAACTTAACCTAAGCGTAATTTCTGAGCGGTCGGGCGGGTTTCAGCGCTTTTCGCGTTGACGTTGCCCAGGTCGATGTCGCGGCTTTGCAGCAGCAGAATCTGTGCCGCCACGTCGCCCAGCGATGCTTTATAACTCGCAATCATGCGGGCAAAGACGTTATAAATCACCACCGCCGGGATCGCCGCGATCAGACCGATTGCAGTGGCCAGCAGCGCTTCAGCGATGCCGGGCGCGACAACCGCCAGGTTGGTGGTCTGCGTCTGCGCGATGCCGATAAAGCTGTTCATAATGCCCCACACCGTACCGAACAGGCCGATGAAGGGCGCGACGGAACCGATGGTGGCGAGGAAGCCATTGCCGCGACCCGCATGGCGGCTGAAAGCGGCGACGCGGCGCTCAAGGCGGAAGCTGGTGCGTTCTTTGATCCCGTCGGTATCTTCTACGCCCGCAGAGAGTTCGATCTCATTTTGCGCGTCATTGAGTAACACTAAGCTGTGGCTCTGTTGGGCAAACTGCGCGGCGGCACGGGAAGCATCGCCTAAGGTGCGGGCTTCGCCCAGCGCCAGCTGCTCACGTTTCAGCCGACGCTTCGCCGCGCTGAGTTCAGCAAACTTTCCAAAAAAGATCGCCCAGGTCACGACCGAAGCCAGTAACAGGCCGATCATTACCACTTTTACCACGATATCAGCATGTTGATACATGCCCCAAACGGAGAGATCCGTTTGCATCAAGTCACTGGCTACCACGCTGCGTCTCCAACTTCATATGCAGGAATAATGGATAAGCGCGAATAATAGCAAAAAACGGGCGAATTGATAGTAGTTCTCATTACTATTTACAAACAGAACGGGTAACGGTTACGGCTGTTGCAGGGCTTTTGTGACAGTTTTCAGGCTCATTTCAGAAATGTGATTTCCAGTATAAATTTATTAAAACATCGTTTCAAAATGTGACGCTGTTCATTCAATCAACATTGCTGCATTTTCAGCCAGCCGGTTTTGCCTATTCTGGCAACACGCAAGCCGCTTCCTCTGCCGCTTACGACCCGTGCCCTCCTCTACCTGCCTGGAGAAAAATAATGAGAGTGAATAAATGGATCCTTGCCGTTTCCGTCTCTGCTGCGCTCGGCCTGAGCGCAACGTCCGCGTCGGCGAAGGTGCTGAAAGTGGCGGAGGTTCAGCCCGCTGGCTATCCGACCGTGGTGGCTTTGCAGCATATGGGCGACAAGCTGAAACAGGCCACCGACGGGCGGCTGGAGATGAAAGTCTACGCAGGTGGCGTGCTGGGTGATGAGGATCAAACGCTGCAACAGGTCCAGCTCGGCGCGATCGATATGATCCGCGTGTCGCTGGCACCGGTCACCACCATCGCACCCGAAACCAGCGTGCTGACGCTGCCCTATGTGTTCCGCGACGTAGACCACATGCATAAGGTGCTGGACGGCGAAGTCGGCAAACAGATCGTTGATAAATTCGATGCCGATGCCAACGCGCGCATGGTGTTCCTCGGCTGGACCGACGCGGGCGAGCGCAACATGATCACCAAAAACCCGCTCGGCAAGCCAGAAGATTTAAAGGGGATGAAAATCCGCGTGCAGAATAGCGCCATTTCGCTGGCGACGCTGAAAGCGATGGGCGCTAACCCGGTGGCGATGGGCGTCAGCGAGGTGTTTAGCGCCATGCAGACCGGCGTGGTGGACGGCACAGAGAACAACCCACCCACTTTCGTCGCCCATAACTATCTGCCGGTCACGAAGTACTACACCCTCACCGGCCACTTTATCCAGCCGGAAATGATCCTCTTCTCCAAAACGTCCTGGGCGCGCCTGTCACCTGAAGATCAGGCACTGCTGAAAAAGCTGGGTAAAGAGGCGCAGGATGAGGAGCGCCAGCTGTGGGCGACCTATACCCAGCAGTCGATTGAGAAGATGAAAGCGGGCGGCGTGACCTTCCAGCAAACCGACCGTGACTATTTTGTGAAGGCTACCCAGCCGGTGCGCGATCAGTTTGGCGGCAAATATCAGGATCTGATGACGCAGATCGCCGACGTTAAATAACTTCCCCGCCGCGCGTCCTGCGCGGCGTTTTTCAGGTAACGCATATGACCCGATACTCTCGTCTGATGGATGGGCTCTATCTGCTGTGCATGGGCATCGCCGCCGTCGCGCTGTTGATTATGGTGACGGTAATCCCCATCGGCATTTTCGCCCGCTACGTATTGAATGGCGCGCTCGCCTGGCCCGAGCCGGTCGCCATTGTTTGCATGATTATTTTTACCTTTATCGGCGCGCCGGTCGGTTTCCGTGCCGGTACCCATATCTGCGTCTCGATGGTGACGGATCGTTTGCCACCTGATAAGCAGCGTCTGATGCTGCGCCTGTGCGATCTGCTGATGGTTATCACCTGCCTGGTGATCTTCCAGGCCAGCTACAGCCTGTGCGCGGCGATGTGGGTCCAGCCGCTCGCCTCGCTGCCGATGGTGACCTACGGCGAGATGTACCTGCCGATCCCCATAGGCGCGCTGTTTACCCTGCTGTTTGTTGTTGAGCGGCTGCTGAATGGCGATCAAAGCCAGCGGCCAGTGGTGGTTTTAGGCGGGACACATTAAGGAGCGACCATGGACGCACTGATATTGATTGGCAGCCTGATTGTGCTGCTGCTGATAGGCTTTCCCGTCGCCTTCGCCGTGGGGCTGAGCGCTTTCATCGGCGCATGGTGGATCGATCTGCCGCTGGAGGCGGTGGTTATCCAAATTACCAACGGGGTGAATAAGTTTTCCCTGCTCACGATCCCCTTCTTTATCCTCGCGGGCGCGATTATGGCGGAAGGCGGCATTGCGCGACGGCTGGTGAACTTTGCCTATATCTTTGTTGGCTTTATTCGCGGCGGGCTGTCGCTGGTGAATATCGTCGCCTCGACCTTTTTCGGCGCGATCTCCGGATCGTCGGTGGCGGATACCGCCTCGATCGGATCGGTCATGATCCCGCAGATGGAGCAGAAAGGCTATCCGCGCGACTTCGCGGCGGCGGTCACCGCCAGCGGCTCAGTGCAGGCGGTGCTGACGCCGCCCAGCCACAACTCGGTGATCTACTCGCTGGCGACCGGCGGCGTGGTGACCATCTCCTCGCTGTTCGTCGCCGGGATTTTCCCCGGCCTGCTGCTGGGCCTCTGCCTGATGGTGATGTGCCTCGCCTTTGCGCGCAAGCGCGGCTATCCCAAAGGGGAACGCATCCCGTTCCGCCAGGCGGTGAAGATCTTTTTTGACGCCTTCTGGGGCCTGTTCACCGTGGTGATTATTCTTGGCGGCATCCTGTCGGGCATCTTCACCGCGTCGGAATCGGCGGCCATCGCCTGTATCTGGGCCTTCTTCGTCACCATGTTTATCTACCGCGACTTTAAGTGGAACCAGCTGCATATCCTGCTGTTCCGCACCATCAAAACGGTGACTATCGTGATGGTGCTCATTGCCTTTGCTGCGGGCTTCGGCGCGGTGATGACCTTTATGCAGCTGCCAACCATTATTACCGACGCCTTTACCAGCCTGTCAGATAACAAGTACGTCATTCTGATGTGCATTAACCTGCTGCTGCTGGTGATTGGCACGCTGATGGATATGGCACCGATCATCCTGATCCTGACGCCGGTGCTGCTGCCGGTCGCTACCGCGCTCGGCATCGACCCGGTGCACTTCGGTATGATCATGATGACCAACCTCGGCATTGGGCTCATCACACCGCCGGTGGGTACGGTGCTGTTTGTCGCCAGCGCGGTCAGTAAGCAGAAGATAGAACAGGTGGTGGGCGCGATGCTGCCGTTTTACGGGTTGCTGTTTCTGGTACTGATGCTGATTACCTATATCCCGGCCATTTCGCTCTGGCTGCCACGTGTGATGGGCGTGATGTAATGCACTGACAGACGGGCAGCCCGCCAGCTGCCCGTCTGCAACAGCGCTAAAGTTAGCGGCGATCGAGCGAAAACTTACCCGGACCAGTCAGTGCCAGTAACAGCAGGCCACCCATGATGCTGATGTTTTTATAGAAATTGATCATGTTGGCGTACTGCTCCATGCCGCTCATCGTCCAGTAGTGATGAGCGATTAACGCCGTCCCCAGCGTATAGATCGCCATCAGCAGCGCCAGCGGGCGCGTGAAAAAGCCAAGAGCGATCAGCGCGCCCGCGCCCAGTTCCATTACGACCGCAATGATGGCTGAAAGCAGCGGCAGCGGTGCGCCCGCCGCCGCCATATAGTCCACGCTCGGGCCAAAAGCGATAAGTTTTTGCCAGCCAAAAATAAGGAACAGCAGCATCAGAAGAAGGCGGGCTATCAGCAACACAACGTCGTTGTAACGGCTTAATGAGTAGTAACGCATCGCTTTTCCTCAAATACAGAGAGTTGCCTGTTGTTGATAACGATAGTTGCCTGGTCGGAAGTGGCAGACTTTATGGCGTTAATCCGTGAAGCGGTGCTCATATTTTAATCAGCCAGCGCAGCCTCGGGCAGGTTCTGAATATAAGGATTGAGGTCAACCCTGACCGGGAATTCATGGTAACGTGAAGGTTTTGTGGTGAGCGGCAGGCAGACACGAATGACAACCAAAAAAATCGATACCACGTTAGTCAGTGCAGGACGCAGTAAACGTTACACCCAGGGCGCGGTTAACAGCGTGATCCAGCGCGCCTCTTCGCTGGTGTTCGACACCGTTGCCGAAAAAAAACGCGCCACGGCAGGACGCGCTAAAGGCGAACTTTTTTATGGCCGTCGCGGCACCCTGACCCACTTTTCCCTTCAGGACGCGATGACCGAACTGGAAGGCGGCGCGGGCTGCGTGCTCTACCCCTGCGGCGCGGCGGCCGTCGCTAACGCCATTCTCTCTTTTGTCAACGCAGGCGACCATGTGCTGATGTGCGGTGCGGTCTATGAACCGACGCAGGATTTCTGCACCAAAATCCTCAGCAAGCTCGGCGTTGAAACCACCTTCTACGATCACACCATCGGCAGCGAGATTGGCGCGCTGGTGCGCCCGGAAACGCGCGTGGTGTTTCTGGAATCGCCTGCCTCGATCACCATGGAAGTGCAGGACATCCCGGCGATCGTTGCGGCAGTCCGCGCCAAAGCTCCTGACGCAATCATCATGATGGATAATACCTGGGCAGCCGGCCTTTTCTTTAACGCGCTGGCGCACGGCGTGGATATCTCCATCCAGGCGGGCACCAAATATCTCATCGGCCACAGCGACGCGATGATCGGCACGGCGGTGGCGAACGCGCGTTGCTGGGATCAGCTGCGTGAAAACTCCTATCTGATGGGGCAGACGGTGGATGCCGACAGCGCCTACATGGCGAGCCGTGGCCTGCGCACGCTTGCCACGCGCCTGCGCCAGCATGAGGCGAGCGCTTTGCAGGTAGCGGAGTGGCTGACAACGCGCCCGGAAGTGGCGCGCGTCAATCATCCGGCGCTGCCGCAGAGCAAGGGACATGCTTTCTGGAAGCGCGATTTCAGCGGCAGCAGCGGCCTGTTCTCTTTCGTGCTGCATGAAAAGCTGAGCAGCGAAAAACTGGCGCAATATCTCGATCACTTCCACCATTTCAGTATGGCTTACTCGTGGGGCGGCTACGAGTCGCTAATTCTGGCGAACCAGCCGGAAGAGCTGGCGGCGATTCGTCCGGCAGGCGGCGTCGATTTTGACGGCACGCTGGTGCGTCTGCATATTGGTCTGGAGCACGTTGACGACCTGATTGACGATTTAACGGCAGGCTTTGCACGCCTGGCGCAGTAATAACTTAAACAGAACCTCAACCACAGAATGGTGACCGGCCGCAGATCAAATCTGTTTGCCGGATTGCCGCTAAAATAGATTCCTTGTGACTCGATGGGATAGCAGATGAGTGTTTTACACGAGATTGTTCAGGCGCTCTGGCATCAGGATTTTGCCGCGCTGGCCGATCCAAATGTGGTTTGGGTAGTTTACGGCGTGATGTTTCTGACGCTGTTTCTGGAAAATGGGCTGCTTCCCGCCTCTTTTTTGCCGGGCGACAGTTTGCTGCTGCTGGCGGGCGCAATGATCGCCAAAGGGGTGATGGATTTCGTGCCCACGATGGTGATCCTCACCACCGCAGCCAGTCTTGGCTGCTGGCTGAGCTACCTTCAGGGGCGCTGGCTCGGCAACACCAGACTGGTGAAAAGCTGGCTGATGCACCTGCCAGCGCAGTATCACCAGCGTGCGTGGCAGCTGTTTAACCGCCACGGCCTGATGGCGCTACTGGTGGGCCGCTTCCTGGCATTCGTCCGTACTATTCTGCCTACCATGGCAGGCATTTCCGGTCTGCAGAACGGCCGCTTCCAGTTGTTCAACTGGCTGAGCGGTCTGCTGTGGGTCGCGATTGTGGTGGCGTTTGGCTACGGCATCAGCCAGGTGCCCTTTATCAAACGCCATGAAGACCAGGTAATGGCGATTCTGATGGTGCTGCCGGTGGTCCTGCTGTTTGTTGGCCTGGCGGGCAGCATTATCGTGATCTGGAAAAAACGTCGGCAAAAACAGGCCTGACGGGCGTGCGTCAGGCCTGCGGCTCCGCGACCGTCTGGCGCACGCGACTAACCTCTTCTCCCGGCGTCACGCCGAAATAGCGCTTAAATTCCCGTGAAAACTGCGATGGGCTTTCATAGCCCACGCGCACCGCCGCCGCGCTGGCTTTCAGCCCGTCATGCAGCATCAGCAGCCGCGCCTGATGTAGCCGGTAGCGTTTCAGGTACTGCAACGGCGAGGTTTGCGTCACGGCTTTGAAGTTGTGGTGGAACGCCGAGACGCTCATGTTCACCTCCGCCGCCAGCGCATCGACGCTGAGGTTATCCGCATAGTGTTTTTCAATGCGGCGCAGCGCGCGCGAGATTTGGCTGAACTGCGTGTGGCGGCTCACCAGCGACAGCAGCGCGCCGCCCGTCGGCCCGGTCAGCACGTAATAGATAATCTCCCGTACAATCTGCGGGCCCAGCACGCGCGCGTCGCGCGCGTTGGTCATGACGTCCAGCAGGCGCTCGGCTGCACACAGCATTGGCTCGGTCAGCCAGGCGGAGTGAATGCCAGAGGTCTGCGGCTGCGGCTGAAAATCTTCATCGTCACCGATCTCAATCAGCAGATCCTGCAATCCGGCGGTGTCGACCGTCAGGAACATACCGGCGACCGGCTCTTCTGGCGACGCCCAGGTTTCACACTCCACCGGCAGCGGCACGGTGAGCATTAAATATTTTGTGGCGTCATAGGTAAAAACCGTGCTGCCGAGATAACCCGTTTTGCTGCCCTGAAACAGAATAACGATACCGGGCAGGTACATCATCGGCGTGCGCGGCTGGTACTGGTTCACGTAAATCAGGTTTACGTTTTCTACCGGGCAAAGCCGGTTGCGTCCATGCGTCATTAGGGTCACAACCTGGTTCGCCAGGTGCTGACACAAAGCTTCGTGCGCCATGCATTTCTCTCGCGGGGTAAAGAAACCAGTCTGCCAGGCTGCTGCGAAATTCGCCACTGAAATGGAGAAACAGGCAAGACTTCCGCAGAATCAGGCAGGGCATTACGCCGAATTGCCGCCCACAATAAAAACAGCGTCTGGTTTGTTGACTAGACTTAACCTCTCTCGGGTTCACTGCAACAGAAAGGAGTACCTATGGCAGATCAACCGATTATCAAACTGCACGACGGAAATATGATGCCGCAGCTGGGGCTTGGCGTGTGGCAGGCGAGCAATGAAGACGCTCACCGCGCGGTGCTTAAGGCGCTGGAGGTTGGCTATCGATCCATCGATACCGCAGCCGCCTACAAAAACGAAGAGGCGATCGGCCAGGCGCTACAGGATACCGCCGTGCCGCGCGAAGATATTTTCGTCACCACCAAGCTGTGGAATGACGACCAGCAAAACGTGCAGCAGGCGATGGAAACCAGCCTGAAAAAACTGCAGCTGGAGCAGGTCGATCTCTACCTGATGCACTGGCCTTGCCCGGAGAAAGACCACTACGTCGATGCCTGGAAAGCGATGATTGAGCTGCAACAGCAGGGACTGACGAAAAGCATCGGCGTCTGTAATTTCCATGAGGCACACCTGAAACGCTTGCTGGATGAGACCGGTGTTTCGCCGGTCGTGAACCAGATTGAGCTGCATCCCATGCTGCAACAGCGCACGCTGCACGCGTGGAACGCTATGCACCAGATCCAGACCGAATCCTGGAGCCCGCTGGCGCAAGGCGGCGAAGGCGTATTCGATCAGGAAATTATTCGCCAGCTGGCGAAGAAATATGGCAAAACCCCGGCGCAGATCGTTATCCGCTGGCACCTGGACAGCGGGCTGGTCGTCATCCCGAAATCGGTGACGCCTGAGCGTATCGAAGAGAACTTTGCGGTGTTCGATTTCCGTCTGGAGAAGACGGAACTGAGCGAGATTGCGAAGCTGGATCGCGGCAACCGACTCGGGCCGGACCCGGAGACCTTTAACGGCTAACCGTGCTGCGCGCTGTCTCTCTCGACAGCGCGCGCTGCCCGTCAAACCGTCGGTTGCACCAGCAGCTGCCCTGCCGTACCGAGATCGGCCAGCTCCAGCGTCTGGCTATAGTAGACAAAGGGAAAATGATCGGACGAGCTCTGCGGGAAGCTCACCAGCAGTTCCACTTCACCATCTACCCACACAGTATCTTTCCAGCCGCGATCTTCGCCCATCGGCTGCGCGCCGTTAACGCTTTTAATCAGGAACATCGCGCCCTGGATATGTATCGCCTGTGGACGATCGGCGCGCATAATCCAGCGCTCAAAGGTCCCCTGCTGCACCGTGGTGTCGATGCGATTCATATCCCACTGCGCGCCGTTGATGCCCGGCATACCGTCGCCAATGCGGAACTCGCGCGTGCGCGTCGCCACGCCGTCAAGGATCTGATCCGCCAGCAGGCGCATCGGCAAATTATCCGTTACCAGCGGCAGCAGGCCGGTCGGACGCAGCGTCAGCACCAGCGTGTTGGTGAGGATAGAGGATGGCTCAAACAGGCCGCGCAGCCGGTCCATAATGCCTGCCGCCGTGCCCGCAGTGATGGACACCTCATTGCCCTGCGACATGTCGATCAGCACCTCACGGCGCTCGCCGGGTGCCAGCGACAACTGCTGCACCGCCACGGGTGCGGGTAGAAAGCCCTGATCGCTGGCAATCACGGTAAAGGGGCGGTTATCGCTCAGCACCATCTGATAACGACGAGAGTTCGACGCGTTCAGCAGTCGCAGGCGCACCCAGCCGCGTGAGACCTCGACAAAGGGGCTCTGTACGCCGTTGACCAGCAGCACATCGCCAAGAAAGCCGCCGTCCTGCGGCGGATCGTAGGCTGGCGTGCCAAAGTTATCGAGGCGTTTATCCTGAATAATCAGCGGGAAATCATCCACGCCATAGTGGCGCGGCAGCGGCAGCTGCTTGCTCACCTCATCCTCAATCAGCCACATGCCCGCCAGCCCGTTGTAGACGTGCGGGGCCATGCGGTTGGGTGTGCTGGCGTGATACCAGCAGGTAGCAGCGTTCTGGCGGATCGGCAGAACCGGCGCCCAGTCAACGCCTGCGGACATCATGCGCGGCGCGCCGCCCATCAGCGCGCCAGGCACCTGCAGGCCGCTGACGGTCATCGCCACCGGCTCATTAAGGCGGTTGCTGTAGATCAGTTTGACGTCGTCGCCGTTGTAGACGCGCACCGTCGGGCCAAGATAGAGGCCGTTAACGCCCCATACCGGCACTTTGTTATTGTCGCCAAGAAATGACCAGTGGCTGCGCATCAGCGTCAGGAATAGCGGCTGACCGCGACGTGATTCGATAAGCGGCGGCACCGGCAGGGGCGTGTCGCCGTTGGGGCCAGAGGCGGCGCGTGCCGCTGAAGGTAAAACACCTGCGCCAAGCGCTGCGCCAGCAGAAAGCTGGATAAACTGTCGTCTGCTGAAAGACATAGAACGTCAAACCCTTTACGCGTGGCGCTTGCGCGCCAGCCAGTTGTTATTTTTGCTTTATTGCTGTGTTGCGTCGCGGCGGGCAGAAAGCTCGCCGCGTGCATCCGTGCGGGTTCCCGGCGAGACGCTGGCCGGTCAGAGCTTACCGCTTTTTTCGCGCGCCTCGACTTCGGCGTTGAGCGCTTCCAGCTTCTCCATCATCAGTTCACGGCAGTGGGTCGCCAGCTTGCGTACTGATTGCGTGGTATAGCCGCTGGTATCAACCGGCGGCAGCATCTCAACGATCACCAGCCCATTTTTCAGGCGGTTAAGGTTAATCTTGCCGTGCGTGTTAGAGACCACAACCGGAATAATCGGCACGCCTGCTGCCACAGCGGCGTGAAACGCGCCGGTTTTAAAAGGTAGCAGACCGCGGCCGCGGCTGCGCGTGCCTTCCGGGAACATCCAGAACGAAATACGTTTCTTTTTAAACTGATCGACCAGCTGGCCAATGGTGCCGTGCGCCTTGGTGCGGTTGTCACGGTCAATCAGCAGGTTGCCGGTCAGCCAGTAGAGCAGGCCGAAAAACGGCACCCACAGCAGGCTTTTTTTGCCGACCGTTACCGTGGACGGCTGCACGATCTTGGCCGCCGTGATCATGTCGTAGTTGTTCTGGTGGTTAGCAATATAGATAGCGTTGCCGTAGTTTTCCGCACCGGCCGGTTTACGCAGCTCTACCTTGACGCCAAATACGCCTGAAAGCCGCCCGAACAGATGACCGAAAGTGGCAACGTGGCGCGGGTTACGTGGCGAGAACAGACACCAGATGCAGCCGAAAATACAGACCAGAATCGAGTAGATCACCACAAAGATAGTGCGCAGTACTAGTAACATATATCCCTCATTATGGCGCGGCGGATAAGATTATCCGCCGCGTGACTCAGGCTTCGCCGTCTTCGCTGACGGCACGCGCTGGGGCATCCAGCTCTACCTTGTCGATACGCTGCAGGCCGCGCGGCAGCAGCGTGCCGCGACGTCCGCGATCGGCGCGGAACTTCTGCAACTCTTCGCTGCGCAGCACCAGCTTACGCTTGCCAACGTAGAGCGTAACCGCGCTGCCTGGTGGCAGGATCATCAGCCACGCCAGCTTGTCGTTGCCCGCCGCTGCGTCCGCCGACGGAATAGAGATAATTTTGTTGCCTTTGCCTTTTGACATCTGCGGCAGCTCGCCCACCGGGAACATCAGCATACGGCCCGCCTGGGTGATCGCCAGCAGCATATCGTCTTCGTGATGCACGGCCATCGGCGTCATCACGCGCGCATTTTCCGGCAGCGTCAGCAGCGCTTTACCGGCGCGGTTGCGCGACACCAGGTCGGCGAAAGTACAGATAAAGCCGTAGCCAGCGTCAGACGCCATCAGCAGCCGCTGCTCTTCCGCTTCCATCAGCACCTGCTCGACCACCGCGCCCGGCGGTGGCGTCAGCTTGCCGGTCAGCGGCTCGCCCTGCCCGCGCGCCGACGGCAGCGAGGTCGGATCGAGCGTATAGCTGCGTCCGGTAGAGTCGATAAAGGCGACCGGCTGGTTGCTCTTACCGCGCGCCGACGCCAGGTAGCTGTCGCCCGCTTTGTAGCTCAGCCCCGATGGATCGATATCGTGGCCCTTGGCGCTGCGTACCCAGCCCATCTGCGACAGCACGATAGTCACCGGCTCGGACGGCACCAGCTCGTTCTCGCTCAGCGCTTTGGCCTCTTCGCGCTCGTGCAGCGGTGAACGGCGATCGTCACCGTAGGCGGTCGCATCGGCCTGCAGCTCTTTCTTCAGCAGGGTATTCATTTTGCGTTCCGAGGCGAGAATCGCCTGGATCTGATCGCGCTCTTTTTCCAGCTCGCTCTGCTCGCCGCGGATCTTCATCTCTTCCAGCTTCGCCAGGTGGCGCAGCTTCAGCTCAAGGATCGCTTCCGCCTGGGTTTCGCTGATGCCAAAGCGCGACATCAGCACCGGCTTAGGCTCATCCTCGCTGCGGATGATATGGATCACCTCGTCAATATTGAGGAAGGCGACCAGCAAACCTTCAAGGATATGCAGGCGGCGCAGCACGCGCTCAAGACGATAGTTCAGACGACGTTTGACGGTATCGCGGCGGAACACCAGCCATTCCGACAGGATCTCCAGCAGGTTTTTCACCGCCGGACGGTTGTCCAGACCGATCATATTGAGGTTAACGCGGTAGCTCTTCTCCAGATCGGTGGTGGCGAACAGGTGGTGCATCACCTGGTCGAGATCCACACGGCTGGAGCGCGGCACGATCACCAGACGCGTCGGGTTTTCGTGATCCGATTCGTCGCGCAGATCTTCTACCATCGGCAGCTTTTTATTGCGCATCTGCGCCGCGATTTGCTCCAGCACGCGCGCGCCAGACACCTGGTGCGGCAGCGCGGTGATCACCACCTCGCCGTCCTCTTTTTTCCACACCGCACGCTGGCGGATAGATCCACGGCCGGTCTGGTAGATTTTGCGGATCTCGTCGCGCGGCGTGATGATCTCCGCTTCGGTGGGGTAATCCGGCCCCTGTACGATATCCAGCAAATCGTCGAGGCTGGTGTTCGGCTTATCGATCAGGGCCATCGCCGCCTGCGCCACTTCACGCAGGTTGTGCGGCGGAATATCAGTTGCCATGCCGACTGCGATGCCGGTGGTGCCGTTCAGCAGGATGTTCGGCAGGCGCGCAGGCAGCATTTTCGGCTCCTGCATGGTGCCGTCAAAGTTCGGCACAAAATCCACCGTGCCCTGGCCCAGCTCGCCGAGCAACACTTCTGCATATTTTGACAGGCGCGATTCGGTGTAACGCATCGCTGCGAAGGATTTCGGATCGTCCGGCGCGCCCCAGTTGCCCTGACCGTCTACCAGCGGATAGCGATAAGAGAACGGCTGCGCCATCAGCACCATCGCTTCGTAGCAGGCGCTGTCGCCGTGCGGGTGATATTTACCCAGCACGTCGCCCACGGTACGCGCTGATTTTTTGAATTTTGCGCTGGCGCTCAGGCCGAGTTCCGACATGGCGTAGACGATGCGGCGCTGTACCGGCTTAAGGCCGTCGCCGATATAGGGCAAGGCGCGGTCCATAATCACGTACATGGAGTAGTTCAGGTACGCGTTTTCGGTAAATTTGTGCAGGGCAAGACGCTCTGCACCATCCTGCGTCAATTCACTCATTAAGCTTTTATCCTCACTTCGTGGCCCGCAATGACGGATCACCCGGCGGTTATTTGGCGAGGATAGTACCTTAATCGCCGGAATTAGTCACAGGGGAAGCGCGGCGCAGCGCACGATAACCGGGCATAGCGCTTAGCGCGCGACGCCCATCCACTGCGCGGCGATACGCGCATATTCACCGGTTGCGGTGGCGAGATGCAGCCACTGATCGATATAGGCTTTCCAGCTCATATCGTCGCGCGGGATCATGTAGGCTTTTTCGCCATATTGCAGCGGCGTTTGCGGGTTGAGTGCGCACAGCTGTGGGTAGCGCTGCTGCTGATAGAGCGCCTCGGAGGCGTCAGTGATCATCACATCGGCTTTGTTGTCCACCAGCTGCTGGAAAATAGTGACGTTATCGTGGAACAGCGTCAGCGACGCCTGCGGCAGATGGCTGTGGACAAAGGCTTCGTTGGTGCCGCCTGCCGGTTCAATCAGCCGCACGCCAGGCTGGTTAAGCTGTTCAACCGTCGCGTATTTTGCTTTATCGGCGCAGCGCACCAGCGGGATTTTGCCATCCACGCCGAGCGGCTGGGCAAACCAGGCGATCTGCTGGCGTTTCAGCGTCACCGACACGCCGCCCAGCGCGATGTCACACTGCTTCTCTTTGAAATCCTGCGACAGGGTTTTCCAGGTGGTCGGCACCCAGCTGATCTTCGCGTCGAGGCTGGCGGCCAGCGACTGCGCCATGCTGATGTCCAGCCCTTCATACTGGCCGTCCGGGCGCAGATAGGTATAGGGCTTGTAGTCGCCGGTGGTGCAGACCTTAAGAGTTTTGCTGGCGAGGATATGATCGAGACGAGAGTCAGCCTGCGCCACGCCGCTGGCCAGCAGCAGCGCGCCGAAAAGGTATTTATGCATTGTTGTTCTTCTGTATGGCGTGATGAGTGTGGACGGAGTGTGTCATAAGCCGCTGGATTATTGCTTCCAGCGCAAAAGTCTTGTGATCTGAATCCCATTTTTCTGCTGCCGCTTAGCGCGTAGAGTAGCGGCTTAAATGCAAAACAACAGAGATTACCGAATGAGCAAAATCCTTATTATCGACGGCGGCAAAACCTTCGCCCACTCTAAAGGCGAACTGAACCATACTCTGACCGAGGTTGCGGCCAGCCAGCTGCGCGATTTAGGCCATGAAGTTAGCATTACCGTTGCCGACAGCGACTATGACATCGCGGAAGAAGTACAGAAGTACCTCGACAGCGACGTGGTGATTTACCAGATGCCGGGCTGGTGGATGGGCGAGCCCTGGACCGTGAAACGTTATATCGACGAAATTTTTACCGAAGGTCACGGCAAACTCTACGCCAGCGATGGCCGCTCGCGCGCTGACGCCAGCAAAAAATATGGTTCAGGCGGCCTGCTGCAGGGCAAAAAATATATGCTGTCGCTCACCTGGAACGCACCGCTGGAAGCCTTTACCGATCCAGATCAGTTCTTTGAGGGTGTTGGCGTTGACGGCCTCTACCTTCATTTCCATAAAGCGAACCAGTTCCTGGGGATGGACGCGCTGCCGACCTTTATCTGCAACGACGTGATTAAGCAGCCGGACGTGCCGCGTGACATCGCGCGTTATCGGACTCATCTCAGCGAGATCTTTGCTTAACTTAAAGCGGGCCCGTAAATTGAGGAGAGAGTCATGCTAACGGTAGTCGCTGAGATTTGTATCAAACCCGGACGTCGCAATGCAGTGCTGGACGCGATCTTCTCGCTGATTCCCACGGTGCTGGCCGAAGAGGGCTGCCATCAATATGACGCGCTGGTGGATCACCAGGCGCAGGTGCCGTGGAAACATAATTCGCCCGACTCCATCTTTATGCTGGAACAGTGGGACTCGCTGCGCCATCTGGAACAGCATCAGCAGATGCCGCATATGGAAGCGCATCGTGAAAAGATCAAAGACGATGTGGTAGACGTGAAGATTCTGGTGCTGGAGCCGACGGCCTGATCAATGCGCCGTCATGAGCCGCGTGCCGCAGGGCACGCGGCTTTTTTATGTCAGAACAGCGCCTGCGCAGCGATCTCGGCGTGGAGAAAATCGAGGAAGCAGGTGATGCGGGCCGCCAGCTCCGCGTTGCGGTAGTAAACGGCATGCACCGGCAGCCGGACATCCTGGGTTTGCTGCACCAGCACCTCTTTCAAGCGGCCAGCGGCGAGATCCTGGTGGCTGACAAAGTCGGAGATGCGCGCAATGCCCTGTCCGGCCAGGGTAAGCTGGCGGATGATTTCGCCGCTGGACGCGGCGATAGTCGGCTGAATACGCAGCATCTCCCCTTCGCGCTGCCAGACGGGCCAGACGTTGTGCATCTCCAGCTGGCTAAAGCCGATGAGCTGGTGCTGCGCCAGCGCCTCAACGCTGTGTGGTTCGCCATACTTTTGCAGATAGTCCGGGCTGGCAAGCAACCGCACTCTGCTGCTGCCGAGCATTCTGGCGCGCATGGTGGAGTCCCGCAGCTCGCCGATGCGAATGGCGATGTCGGTCTGCTGCTCCAGCAGATCGATGACGATGTCGTCGGTGTTGAGTTCCAGCTGGATCAGCGGATAGCGCTGCCGGAACGCGCCAATCAGCGGCACAATAACGTGCTGCATAAAGGGCGCGGCAGCGTTGATGCGCAGGCGGCCAGAAGGGGTTTCGCGCCGCCGGGCGATCTGCTCTTCAGCCTGTTCGACGGAAGCCAAAATCTGGCGTGCGTGGGTAAGAAACAGCTGGCCCTCTTCGGTCAGGGCCAGGCGGCGCGTGGTGCGGTGCAGCAGGGTGCTGTTGAGCTTGGCTTCGAGGCGGCTCAGGGCGCGGCTCACGCCCGAGCTGGTTTGATCCAGCAGCTCAGCGGCCGCGGTGATGGAACCGCAGTCCGCTACCGCCACCAGCACGCGCAGCTCTTCCAGCGTGACTTTCATCATCTACTCCCTTGCGCGGCTGGCACGCCAGCCGCAGCGCGATGATTACACTTCGATATCGGCCATATCGCCTTTTTCCTGCAGCCAGTTGCGGCGATCTTCCGAGCGCTTCTTGGCCAGTAGCATATCCATCACGCGCAGCGTCTGCTCAACGTCGCTGTCGTCCACCGTCAGCTGCACCAGGCGGCGCGTGTTAGGGTCCAGCGTGGTTTCGCGCAGCTGTAGCGGGTTCATCTCGCCCAGCCCTTTAAAGCGCTGTACGTTCGGCTTGCCCTTCTTGCGCTTCAGCTGTTCCAGCACGCCCTCTTTCTCATCTTCATCGAGCGCGTAATAGACCTCTTTGCCAAGATCGATACGGTAGAGCGGCGGCATCGCCACATAGACGTGACCGCCTTTCACCAGCGAACGGAAGTGCTTCACAAACAGTGCGCACAGCAGCGTGGCGATATGCAGGCCGTCCGAGTCCGCATCGGCGAGGATGCAGATCTTGCCGTAGCGCAGCTGGCTGAGATCTTCGCTGTCAGGATCGATGCCGATCGCCACGGAGATGTCGTGCACCTCCTGCGACGCCAGCACTTCGTCAGACGAGACTTCCCATGTATTCAGGATCTTGCCTTTCAGCGGCATGATCGCCTGGTATTCACGATCGCGCGCCTGCTTAGCGGATCCGCCTGCGGAATCCCCTTCCACCAGGAACAGCTCGGTTTTATTGAGATCCTGCGCGGTGCAGTCCGCCAGCTTGCCGGGCAGTGCCGGTCCGCTGGTGAGCTTTTTACGCACCACTTTCTTCGCCGCACGCATACGGCGCTGCGCGCTGGAAATCGCCAGCTCCGCCAGCTGTTCCGCCGCCTGCACGTTTTGATTGAGCCACAGGCTGAACGCGTCTTTCACCACCGCCGAGACGAAAGCCGCGCACTGGCGCGACGACAGGCGCTCTTTGGTCTGACCGGCGAACTGCGGGTCCTGCATTTTCACTGAAAGCACGTACGCGCAGCGATCCCAGATATCTTCCGCCGACAGCTTCACGCCGCGCGGCAGGATATTGCGGTATTCGCAGAATTCGCGCATCGCATCGAGCAGCCCCTGACGCAGGCCGTTGACGTGGGTACCGCCCTGCATGGTCGGGATCAGGTTGACGTAACTTTCGGTCAGCAGCTCGCCGCCTTCCGGCAGCCACAGCAGCGCCCAGTCCACCGCTTCTGTGTCGCCAGAGAAGCTACCAACGAACGGTTTTTCCGGTAGCGTTGGCAGGCCGTTAACCGCCTCGCACAGGTAGTCGGTCAGGCCATCTTCGTAGCACCAGCGCTGTTCGGTATTGTTAACCTTGTCCTTGAAGACAATTTCCACACCGGGACAGAGCACCGCTTTGGCCTTCAGCAAATGGGTCAGGCGCGATACCGAGAAGCGCGGGCTGTCAAAGAAGCTTTCGTCAGGCCAGAAGTGAACGCTGGTACCGGTGTTGCGTTTCGCCACCGTGCCGGTTTTAGTCAGCTCCTGCACCTTTTCGCCGTTCTCAAAAGCGATGTCGTAGACTTCACCGTTGCGGCGCACCGTGACTTCGACGCGCTTTGACAGGGCGTTGACCACCGAGATGCCCACACCGTGCAGACCGCCCGAGAACTGGTAGTTTTTGCTGGAGAACTTGCCGCCCGCATGCAGGCGACAGAGGATCAGCTCAACGGCAGGCACGCCCTCTTCCGGATGGATATCCACCGGCATGCCGCGGCCGTCGTCGATCACTTCCAGCGACTGATCGGCATGAAGAATAACTTCAACCCGTTTCGCATGGCCCGCCAGCGCCTCATCGACGCTGTTATCAATGACTTCCTGGCCCAGGTGGTTAGGGCGCGTCGTGTCGGTGTACATGCCGGGACGACGGCGCACCGGCTCAAGGCCAGTCAGAACCTCAATAGCATCCGCGTTATAGCTTGATTGACTCATGATAAATTTCTAATCAGAAGCGTGAAATTAGGTGCAATTTCCGCAGGTTAGTCGTGATTCAGACCCAGAAAGTCCAGAATCTGCGGGAAATGGCGTTCGAATCCAGTAAACGCATGATTGCCGCCCTGTTCCACCGTTTGTCGGCACGCGCTGTAGTAGTCGAGCGCCTGGCGGTAGTCGAGCACTTCGTCGCCGGTTTGTTGCAGCAACCAGATCAAATCGGGCGCTTCCAGCGGGTCAATCTGCATGACTTTCAGATCGTAAATGTGGCGAGACTCTAACACATATTGCTGGCCCGTGTAGGGATTCTGGTTCACCCCGAGGTAATCCGCCAGCAGCTCAAACGGGCGCACCGCCGGATTGACGACCACGGCGGGCAGCATAAAACACTGGGAGAGCCAGGTCGCTAAATAACCACCCAGCGAGGAGCCGACTAAGCCGAGCGGCTGGCCGCTCAGGGCCATCACCTTTTCCTCCAGTAGCGCGGCAGCGTCAGCGGGAAAAGCGGGCAGCTGCGGCACGATCACCTCGATATGGGGATGCGTTTCTGCCATCCACTGCTGTAGCTGGGTCGCCTTGGCCGATTGCGGCGAGCTGTTAAAGCCGTGCAGATAGAGCAGCGCCGCCATGCGTCAGTATCCGTCCGAGTCCAGGTCCGGCCGAAAAGCGTCGGTTTGCAGCCGGTTAACTTCGGTGTCGAACGATCCGTCCGGATTGAGGGTAAACCAGCGCCAGCCTGGCGCAACGGTATCAATAGTGAAACTGGTGCAGTGCGGTTTGAACTGCACGCAGGTAGAAGGCGTCGCCAGCACACGGCGGTCATGCCAGCTGAGATCCAGTTCCTGATGAATATGACCACATACCAGCGTGCGCGCTAAAGGATAGTTTTGCAGTACCGCATCCAGCTGGTGAGCGTTGCGCAGGCTGTGCTGATCGAGCCAGGTGCAGCCGCTGGCTAGAGGATGGTGATGCAGCACCACCAGCGTGTGGCGCTGCGGGTAGATGGCCAGCGTCTTCTCCAGCCACTCCAGCTGGTAGTCGCTCAACATGCCGTGCGGGACGCCAAATACCTGGCTATCAAGCATGACTAACTGCCAGTGCTCACCGAGCAGAACGTGCTTTTGTGCAGCAATCGCGGCTTCAGCCAGGGTATCCACCATTGCGGGCTGGAAATCGTGATTGCCCGGCAGCCAGACGCAGGGTTTCGGCAGCCGAGCAATGCCCTCAGCGAAGTGCTGATAGGCTTCAACAGAGTGATCCTGTGCGAGATCGCCGGTGGCGATAATCAGATCAAACTCGCGCTGCTGTGCCACGATGGCCTTCAGCACGGCGTTATAGCTCGCCCAGGTATTCACGCCCAGCAGCGATTCGTTTTTTCCAGCGAAAAGGTGGGTGTCCGTGATTTGCAAAATCCTGATCCCGGCCCCATTCGCCGCAGGAAGTGTTAGCAGGCTATCCAAAGCGT
>Ga0209371_1000371_pt1 | contig 48463 bp, 48 predicted proteins | sample AgamicAtAmrz_FD_187165 | JGI IMG/M metagenome (GOLD analysis project Ga0209371, IMG submission 187165) | Agave microbial communities from Guanajuato, Mexico - At.Am.rz (SPAdes) (version 2) | ecosystem: Host-associated > Plants > Roots > Rhizosphere | place: Guanajato, Mexico | collected 2012-06-07
CGGCAAAACGCTGCGCCGAGTCGGCAAACATCTCGCTAATCACCGCTTCGACCAGCGCTTCACGCGAGGCAAAGTGCGCATAAAACCCGCCGTGCGTCAGGCCGACGCGCTTCATCAGCGCTGCCACCCCAATGCCCTCAGTGCCGCATTCGCGCATCACCACCGCCGCTTCTTCCAGAATGCGCTGTCGCGTGCGCGCCTTATGGCTTAGCTTTTCCATCGGTTGTTACCCTGCTCATCGTTAATGGCAATCAGTGTAATTATTACGATCGTCATATTCCAGCTTGACGATAGATATGATGGTCGTCATATTATCAGCACACCAATATGACGACCATCATACAGAGGGCTTTTCCATGTCACATCAACTGGCTTTAATCACCGGCGCTTCCAGCGGTATCGGCGCAACTTACGCAAAACAGCTGGCTGCACGCGGCAACGACCTGATTCTGGTGGCGCGCGATGCTGCACGTCTGAGCGCACTGGCGCAATCGCTGCACGAAGCGCACGGCGTGGAAGTCAACGTGCTGGCCGCGGACCTGACGCGCCATGAGGATCTGGCGCGTATTGATAGCGAGCTGCGGGACAATACGCGTATTACCACGCTGATCAACAATGCGGGCATGACGGTGGAAGGCGAGTTTATCGATGCCAGCATCGACCAGACGCAAACCATGCTGGCACTGAACGTGGTGGCGCTGACGCAGCTTTCTCATACGGCCGCGCAGGTTTTCCGCAGCCGCAACGCGGGCACCATCGTGAATGGTGGCGTCGGTACTGGCGCTGGTCCATGAGCAGGCAAACGGGGCCTACAATGCGACGAAAGCCTTTGTGCTCTCGCTGACGCGTAACATGCAGCGCGAGCTGGCGGGCCACAACGTACGCGTACAGGCGCTGCTGCCGGGCCTGACGCGCACCGAGATCTTTCAGCGCACCGGGCGTTCGGTGGATGACCTGCCGGCAGAGATGGTGATGGAGGTCGACGACTTAGTCGCCGCCGCGCTGCGCGGTCTGGATGACGGCGAAGCGATCACCATTCCTTCGGTGGAAGATATGGGCCTGTGGCACAGCTTTGAGCAGGCGCGCGGCGCCATTCTGCCGTTTATCTCGCTGAATAAACCTGCCTCACGCTATCGCTGAGCCTGCGCATCCTGAGACAAGGCAGCAGCAAGCCTTGTCTCAAAAACGCGAAAGCAGTGGGCGCTTATTGCCCGCTTCTGCTGGGGTTCGGGGATTTTTTGCTGTGAGATCAAGGACTCAGTGATTGCAGGAATTTTCACCAACCGATTGAGCAACGCTGGATCGCCCCACCGAGATACTTTATAATCCCCGCTCCGCTGGCCCCTTAGCTCAGTGGTTAGAGCAGGCGACTCATAATCGCTTGGTCGCTGGTTCAAACCCAGCAGGGGCCACCAAATTATCAATAACTTACCTCAAAAGTTACCGCTAAGCTGGTTTTCCAGGATACTTATAGGATACCGGCCTGAAGTAGAGCAAAGTAGTGCTTCACCCACCATATATTCAGTCAATTTTTGCTTTAAGCTAACTTCAACCTAAGGCTACTTAACGCTCAGGCCATCTGTGGCATAAAGCTGTTCAGCAAGCGCAATGTCCGCTTTGAGCGAAAAGCGGGCATTAACGCCCAATTAAAGTGTGAAGCACGTATTCACCATACTTAATTTGAATACCTTAATCACTAAATTTGAACCAAACTGAAAATGCCAAGCGTGCTGAGCCATTCTTAAATTGTTTGTTATATTTCAAGCACGACAGAGTCAATAGACAACCTTGAGTTATCAGAAATATCCTCGACAAACTCAGCCCACGTACCTCTCTCGACTCTTCGACTGCAATAATGCGAAGTAGCCCTAATGAAGCCAATAGCGACGTCATACAAATCTTGGATAAATTTTTCTATAATAGCTTCGTTGTTGTCACCGTAGGATAAAAATATAGAGTCACGATAGTTCGCTTTACCACGGTATCTAAATGCCTGAATAAGGAAATTAACTTGTCCTTTTTCTAGTGCGTGATCGCGAACTTCGCGAGCAGCTTTCGTGCGAAAGTTGTCAACACCAAGAGCTTTGAAATCACGAGAAGTTCTCACCCTCTCTTCTGTTTCCCACTTTTTGTAGCCATGAGTCCCTTTTAGATAGGAAACCAGTGCACCATGAGCAGTTTCATTATCATAAGCTCTATCATTCAGGTCGAAACGGTTAGCACCTCTATATGCAGCAATCTCGGCATCAGCAGTGTTTGAAACTAAACTAGTTAGAAGAAGATTAAATGGATATGGGATAAGTTCTTTTTCCGCGATATCTGACTGCCAAACTTTTGCTGTGGCTGTATGTGTCTCTTGAATAGAACCAGAAGATGCTGCAACCATCGCGCTAGCGGAAAAATAGATACTGTAATACCAAGAAATAATAGCTGAACGACATATGTCATATTTATCTTCGACATCTTTATTCATACTTTTCAAAGATGACAGATTATGTAAGGCCATCATTGTGTTCTCAAACACAAGCGTATCAGCTTCACGATTGACAGGTCTACGTTGTACCCGAGCATATAAATCATTTAGTTTATCATCGGCACAAGCGCCACCGTTAACGACTTCGGCAAGGGCCCTCATCCAATTTACAGTCCCCTGAAACGCAAACCGGGGCTCTGCCTGATCACCGGCTTCAAATAGCCTGTCTAATAGCCACTTACTCATGATAAACCTTTGGAAATATGCGGTTATTCAGCGGAAAAATCTGTATCTAAACACGGACTTTTCCACGTTTGTAAATTTAATGTGTGGAACACTACATCGCTTTTGTATAACTGACAACAGCTTATAGGTACAGCCGGGAATTGTATTTGTTATAAATACGGATTAATCCACCTAACAAGTGGTGGCGATACCTTGATCCGGACAAGATATTTTTGCAGTGCAACAACGTCTGCAATTGGCACAAAGCGGACACTCGACATGAGCTATCAGTGCGAACAGTAATGCTGGGTCTGCCACAATTAAGCAAGCAGCCACTACCTTCCTTCCCCCCTCGCTTTCCAGCAACAAAGAATTGCGATGTTTGGTTTGCATCGCTGATTTAAACCACTCGAGGCTGCCGAGCTGCCAACCCTACCGGCACAGCTCATAACCATCAGAACGTTTCGAATGAATAAGCACTGCCTAGAGAAAACAGCCTTACCGAAATGCCACGTAAGCTGTTGTTTATTCCATTCTTCGTCACTTTTGTAATCATGGTCATGCTTTACCTGAAACTCTGCGTCCAGATAAGCCCAAAGGCGCTGACGCCCTGTAATTCTTCGACTTCACCTGTCAACTTATGGTGGTGTTATAAAATCCCCATGTCCTCGGAGATTTTAAAAATGCACCAGTGAAAGACACCACAAGTGGTTTAAATTTGACCAGGCAGCTCAACCTGGCAGGTGAAAACCAATTTTATTATTAAATTTCATAAACTTAAAAACTGGTCTAATGACACCCCTGCAAAAAAAGTGTACAGGTGATCTTGAAAATTAATCATCATTATCAGTAACTTAAGTGACCTGCCGCCGCCACCATGAAAATGCAAAAATCAGCCGTTTTCCGCGGGGCCGCCGCCTCGTGGACAGGGTACCCCGCCGGGAGGACCCGCTCATTTTTCCACATCCTGCCAGCCACAGTGATTGATCATCAACAAGCTGGTGGTCGGTTTCGAAAATGAAAGTCAGGCCCGAAAGGATTTTACCCAAATAGTGCAAAACCTTCAGGCTATAGCAATGACCTCTCAGTAAGGCAGACATTCAAACACAGTCTAAGCCTTTAATTTATTCGGGACCGTCACTTTGTCTGCCCTGCGAGAGCTGGCAGACAGATAATTAGTGAATAATTTACTGATTTTAATATGGGTGGTCACAGTGCCCCCCCGCGTCCCCACTCTTAATTCAGCCCCCAGTTTGAGGTACGCCGGCTATTCGGCCAGGCACAGAGCACGTAAGCTGTTATTTATTCCATCCATCCTCACCTGAGGATGTAGGCTATACTCTTTGTAAATTCATCTTTATGACGATTGTAGATGTTCGATACTTCCCCGGCGTGCTCAGCCAGCATCGGGCAGGCTATTTTCTCAGAACTCGATATCTTTTCTGAATAAGGTTTTACCCAAAAAGTGCAAAACTTCATGTAGTGAATATGCCTGTTGTTCTTCTTATAAACCAGCCTGAGGTTGAATCAGTGATATTACAATTCACTGTCAATTCGGCCATCTGTACAGAAGCGTGTTGTCGAATAATGGATTAATAAATCACTAATATAATTACCGGGCAGTACCGTGACCTACCGCCTTAACTTGCTGACGTGCTCATTATTTGAATATGGGCCAACTGCAGATCTTGTCTCTAATTTCATAATGGCTTTACCACATAGGCATCTAGAGCAATAAGAGTCTTTATATAAAGTACGTCCAACTGCCTGATATCCATGATCACTGCATGGTGCGTTAAAAAAGCCATATTTCCATTTAGTTTCTAATTCACAGCTGTTTTCCATGAAGCCTACGCATCAGATTGGCTGAGTCTTTTACCTGAATACATCAGGGCTTACTCACACTTTAAGCAAATTCAATGTCCGATTTTTCCCTTTACCCTCCCCTTACATGCATATTTTTCCCACTAGCAAAAAAAATAAAAATACAATAAAAACAAAAACATAAAAACCATCCGTGAATAATTTTTATTCGCGAAATTCTTTACTCAACAAAAAAATCGTTGACTAGGTAGAACGATCGTTCTACCTTTAATCCCATGAACATGAAGACAAGTAATACCCGAGAAAAAATCCTGAAGACTGCCGAGCAGCTCATTTATCAGAACGGTATCCATGCCACAGGCATGGACCTCCTGGTCAAGACTTCTGGCGTCGCAAGGAAGAGTATTTATCGCCACTTTGCGAACAAAGAGGACGTAGCAGCCGCCGCACTGACTGAACGCGACGAACGTTGGATGCTGTGGTTTAGAACAGAGTCGGACAAGGGTGAAACGCCACAGGCCCGTGTTCTGAATATGTTCACCACGCTCCGGAGCTGGTTTGAGTCAGAAGGCTTTCGTGGCTGTGCGTTTATTAATACGGCCGGTGAGGTGGGGGATCCGGACGATCCGGTCCGGCAGATTGCCAAAGTCCATAAGCAGAAGTTGCTGGAATACGCGCTGGAGCTCAGTACCCAGCTCAACACCGGGCAGCCGGAGGTTCTGGCCAGGCAGTTGCTGATTTTAATTGAGGGCGCCATCACCACGGCTTATGTGATGGGCGACTGGAGCGCCGCTGACAACGCAAGGGATGTCGCAAAAATTTTGCTGGAACAGGTCTCCGGCTAAGGCCGGATAATTAATTAACAGTTTTACCCATAAATCAGGATTCACAGGAGTTATATCATGTCTGATACACAAGTACGTCCTCCACTTCCTCCGTTCACTCGCGAAACGGCGATTGAAAAAGTGCGACTGGCTGAAGATGGCTGGAATACCCGCGATGCTGACAAAGTTTCGCTGGCGTATTCGCTCAATACCAAATGGCGTAACCGCGCTGATTTCGCGTATAACCGCGAAGAAGCCCGCCAGTTCCTGGCCCGCAAATGGAATAAAGAGCTCGAATACCGCCTCATCAAGGAACTGTGGGCGTTTGACGGCAACCGGATCGCGGTCCGCTATGCCTATGAATGGCGTGATGACTCAGGTAACTGGTTCCGCTCTTACGGAAACGAAAACTGGGAGTTTGAGGCTGATGGCCTGATGATTAATCGCTACGCCTGCATTAACGATATGCCCATTAAAGAAAGCGAGCGTAAGTTCCACTGGCCACTGGGCCGTCGTCCGGACGATCACCCGAGCCTGTCCGATCTGGGCCTGTAAGTCAGCCGGCATCCCCAGGAAAACCCCGACCACTGTCCTGGCCGGGGGTTGTCAGCCAGTGATGAAAGGCTTTGCCGGCTGACGCAGGGAGGCCCCTTTTTTCAGATGTGCGCATCTTTTCCGGAACGGCGTCACGTATGTCGCCCGAAAGGTAGCGCACAATATAATCTTATGCGATTTTTTTAGGGTGGTATTGTGAATATCAAATCTGTGCTACTGACAGCAGCTATTTCGGCAGTATCAGTCAGCAGTTTCGCGGATACGCCTCAGCCCGAGCGTCATGTGCAGGAATTCCTTAACGCACTCAATGCCGGGGGCGGAACGCCAATTGAGCAGCTGTCTCCGCATGCCGCGCGTCAGGTGCTCATCGATGCTCAGAAAGGAGCGAAGCTCCCCGCAGCGGACGTCAGCGAAAAAACGATTAACGTCGACGGTGGTACGATAAAACTTAACATCGTGAAGCCCCGTGGTGCGCAGGGAACTCTGCCGGTATTCATGTTTTTCCACGGCGGTGGCTGGATACTGGGCGATTTTCAGACGCATGAACGCCTCGTGCGCGATCTGGTCACTGAATCAGGCGCTGCGGCCGTCTTTGTCAACTATACGCCGTCCCCGGAAGCGCATTTCCAGGTGGCGATTAATCAGGCTTATGCGGCTACCCGCTGGGTGGCTGAGCACGGTAATGAAATCGGCGTCGATGGCAGCCGCCTGGCCCTCGTCGGTAACAGCGTTGGCGGGAACATGGTTGCAGCGGTGGCGCTTCAGGCGAAACAGCACAAGTCTCCGGCGATCCGTTACGACGTCATGCTGTGGCCCGTGACAGATGCGCGCTTTAATACCCGCTCCTACGACCAGTATGAAAAAGGGTATTTTCTGTCCCGCGACATGATGAAGTGGTTCTGGGCCGCATACACGCCGAAGGACTCGGACAGGAATAACATTCTCGCGTCTCCGCTGCGCGCAACGCCCGGGCAGCTGCAGGGGCTTCCGCCGACGCTTATTCAGACGGCAGAGTTTGACGTGCTGCGCGACGAAGGTGAAGCGTTCGGGCGCAAACTTGATGCTGCCGGCGTCAACGTGACGGTGACCCGCTACAACGGGCTGATCCATGATTACGGTCTGCTGAACGCGCTGAGTGACGCCCCTGCCGTTCGGGTAGCCATTGGGCAGGCCGCGTACGAACTGAAACAACACCTGAAATAAAGGCCGGGTGGCCGGCCTACTTTACTGGCTGGCCACCGGCACCAGACTCCGATGGCTGTCCGGCCGGATTGGCACGCAAATTTGCCGGCACCGGGCCGCAGAGCGCTTTCCGTTTTCCCCCGTCAGGCCTGTGACCACTCACTGATTCGGGGGCTTTTTTTTGCCAAAGATGCAGACCGGCTGAACCATCCGGCCCGCTGGTTTCTCAGCAGAAGCCAGCGGGGCTATACCTTATGCCCGCGGTAGCGCCGCTCAAGTTTGTCGAGAAAGGTGTACAGGATATTGTTCATTTCACTGTAATCATTGCCACGCAGTTCGCTTACAGACTGGACGAAACGGTAATCTGCAGCCCGGCTTAAATCGCTGCCGGAATGTTCGATCAGCTGTTCAACGAGGGTAGGGGTGAGTTCCATATGACACTGGAAGCCGTAAACCAGCTCAGAATAGGCAACTATCTGACGCGGACATCCTTCACTGTAGGCGATGATTTCCGCACCTGGCGTAAGCCCCGGCATATCGTTATGCCAGTGGCCAACATCAGGCGCATTCCCGAAGTGGGTAAACATCCCGTTTCTGCGGCCGCTCTCGGTCAGGATGATAGGGAATTTGCCGATCTCTCTTTCAGGGCTGTGCGCAAACGGTGCGCCAAGCGCTTCTCCAATCAGCTGAGCGCCGAGACAAACACCGACCACGGCTTTTCCGGCGTGAACGGCAGAGGCTATAAGGGCCTGCTCAGCTCCGGAATCAAAATGCGCGCATTCTTCGGGAGTGACGGAAGGATCCTGGGGGCCGCCCATGATGACAAGCAGGTCGATGTCCCCGGCCTCTCCGGGCAGTTTCTGACCCAGATAAACTCGTGAAAAGGTTACGTCATGGCCACGCATCGTGGCCCAGGTTTCGAAAGCCCCGGGTGCTTCGAAACTCTCATGCACAATAAAATGTACCCGCATCAGTATATATTTCCTTTTAAAGCTTTTTAAAAATCAGTGTATCGATCTGCGCGGCAGAACCCGGGGCGGGTTACGCCGGCAGAATCATGTTAAACGTGAGGTCTGATTCCGGAATGCCAGTAAGCATTGATAAAGCGCCAAGACACGATGACGCGACAGGATGGTCAGCGACGGCCATCTCTTACCAGCGTGGTGAAGTTGATCCTCCTCATTACCATCTTGAAGGACAGCTTCTGTTCGCCATTAGAGGCGTCATGCTGGTTGAAGCCGGCGGCAGACGATGGGTCATTCCCCCTCAGCGCGCACTCTGGATCCCGCCGCTGATGACCCATTCATACAGGCTGTTGTCGCGAACAGAATTACGGGCTGTTTACTTCAGCAGCAGCCTGATTTCAGAATGCACGAATTTCACGCAAAACAGCCGCGTACATGTGGTCAGCGCGGCACCACTGCTGAAGCAGTTAATAGCCAGCCTTTTTACGGACGAATACAACGATCAGACAAAGCGGAAGATGGCGCTACTGCTGCTGGAAATTCTCTGCGAGGCTCCCTCCGTGGCGACGGAGCTGCCGATGCCGCGGGACAAGAGATTACAACGTGCCGTAAGAAAACTGATGCTCATCCCGCGCTGGGAAGCATCTTTAAACGACATGGCTGACGCAGCCAACATGTCGGAAAGGTCTTTTTCCCGCCTGTTCCAGCGCGACACAGGTTTTACCTTCAGAGCATGGAGGCAGCGGGCGAGAATTTATGCATCCCTGGACCTTCTGTCTGACCGCGTGCCTGTCAAACAGATTGCCTGGCAGCTCGGTTTTTCCTGTCCCGCGGCGTTTTCTGCGGCTTTTCGTTCTGTTATGGGACGCGCACCCGGTGAATTCTGAGCCGGGCGCGGCTTTCTGGTGCCATGAGCAGTTAATGCCCAGGAAGTGAGCCAGACAATCTGCCCCCAGCGGGGTGAGCTCGGCGTGCTCTGACGCCAGGCTGAATTACCGGGAAGTCAGAAAGGCTTTGTAGGCAGGTATTTGCCGTCCAGCGTGATCACGGCGCGGTGGCCACCTTCCGGATCGTCGACTTTTTTAATGTCCAGTTTGAAGTTGATGGCGCTGATGATGCCGTCGCCAAACTTCTCGTGAACCAGCGCCTTAAGCGTGGGGCCATAGACTGACATCATTTCATAGAAACGATAGATGGTCGGGTCGGTCGGTATGCCGTCAGTAAAGCTTCCGCGAACGGGAATTGACTGCAGCAGCGCTACCTCATCGGCATTCAGGTCGAGCTTTTCACCCACGACGCCGGCGGCATCGGCGGGCAATGGATGCTGACCAAGCAGGGCGGCAGTAACAAAGGCTTCGGACAAGCCCGTACCTTCAACAATCCCGGCGAAAGAGAGGTTTTTACGGGCTTTAGCAAGAATAATGGTTTCAGTGAGCGCCTGACGCGCGGTCTGGGTTACCTGAGTCTGGATCATGGTGTTATCTCCTGGATAAGTACAGGGTCAGGCAACGTGCCTGACTTGCGGGGAAACGGCGTTCACTTCAGGGTTGTCTGCGAGGGATACGAAGGTACCGGCACTGCCATCAAAAGCATCGATACGCCCGCTTTCAATGTCATAGATCCAGCCATGCAGCGTCACGCGGCCCTCCTCCAGTGCCAGGCGAACGGACGGGTGCGTCTGGATGTTAGCCAGCTGTGCAATGACGTTTTCGCGCACCATGGCCGCGACCCGGGCTGGCTGATCAGCATGCTGCCGTGCCTCATTGACTACTCTGGCTGAGTCGGCGTAACGCAACCAGTTTGAGACGGCGGGCATATGGTCCAGGCATTTGCAGGTAGCGATGGCCGTCATCGCGCCACAGTCAGAGTGGCCGCAGATGACTATGTCGTTGACCCGGAGCGCGGCGACAGCGTATTCCACCGAGGCCGAAACACCGCCCGGTTCGGGACCGTATGACGGCACAATATTTCCGGCATTACGGATGACGAACAGATCGCCGGGCTCGCGCTGGGTGACGAGTTCCGGTACCAGCCTGCTGTCTGAGCAGGAGATAAACAGGGTCCTGGGGCTCTGCTGGTTAGCCAGGTTCTTAAACAGTTTGACCCGCTCGGGAAAGGCATTCTTCTGAAACTTCAGAAAACCTTCAATGATCTCTTTCATGGGCTGCTTTCTCAACGTCGCTTAGTGTGAGACCGAGAGTAAGCAATGCATGACATAAGGTAAAAGTCTCATTTATTATGGAATTTATCAGATAATCCTATGAGGTAGGCTATGCTCGCCCGGCACATCCGTTATTTTCAGGCGGTCGCGGAACATCTCAGTTTTACCAAAGCAGCTGCAGCGCTGCACGTATCACAGCCAGCCCTTTCCCAACTGGTCAGGCAGCTGGAAGAAAGTTTAGGTGCGCAGCTGTTTGATCGTTCAGGGCGTGCAACACGACTGACCGATGCAGGAGAGGCTTATCTGCAGTACGTTCGCCGTGCAGCTCATGAACTGCAGGAGGCGACCCGTGCAATTCATGACGTGGGCGATTTAAGCCGCGGATCATTACGTCTGGCCGTGACGCCGACTTTCACGACCTATCTTGTCGGACCGCTGGTCGAGGCGTTTCACTCCCGATATCCGGGGATCAGCTTAAACGTGCGGGAGATATCGCAGGAGAGTATTGAGGAGCAGCTCCTGGCGGGTGAACTGGATGTGGGGATCGCATTCGGCGAGGTGAGCGGTCAGGAAATCGACGCGATCCCGTTGCTGGACGAGACTTTTGCGCTGGTTGTCAGCACCCTGCATCCACTTGCGCAGGAAAAATCCGTCGGGTTACAGGCCCTGAGCACGGAATCTCTCGTTCTGCTCAGCAGGGAATTTGCGACCCGCGAACAGATTGACCGCTATTGCCTAAAACACGGCATACATCCGAAAGTACTGATGGAGGCGGACGCCCTGGGTGCGGTGATCGAAATTGTGCGCAGGACGCGGCTGTCAACGCTGCTGCCCACAAAAACCGCCCAGGCTCAGGACAACCTGGTGGCGATCGCTCTTGAACCGGAGCACCTCACCCGCACAGCGGTTCTCATGCGGCGCAGAGATGCATATCAAAGTTTTGCGGCCCGGATTTTTACCGGGCTGGCCGTGGAAGTGGCAGCTCAGTTAAACCAGTAATACTCTCCAGCGCTGTATCTCAGAGAGAAAACCGTTCTGGCGTGAGACAGAGAATATCTAATCCGGCGATCGCACAACGGTTTTTCAGATGAGAAAAAGGCCGCCCGTCGGGCGGCCTGTGGCGTCGCGTCTTAATGATACCGGCAGTTATTTAGACAGCACTGCAGTCATATGCACGAAGTTATTCGTGCTGGCTTCGACAATTTTGTACTGCGCGCCCTGCTGCTGGGCCTGCATCGCAATCTTAGCTTCTGCGCTTTCCAGCGTAGAGGCCGTTGCAGTAATACTCTGCGCGAAGCCTGAAGCTGACATCAGTGAGAGTGCAGCAACGGCTGTGATGGTTAATTTTCTGATATTTTTCATGTCTTTTCCCCTGATATATGAATCTGGACTTAGGTTTTTTCTCTGCTGTGAATGAATAGTAAGCAACACAATTCATAAGGTAAAAGTCTCGTTTATTATCAGACAAATCAGATAATCTTATAATCCATGGTGAATCCGTCCCCAATTGCGGGTATCCCGGCATTGGGGATAACAACTGATTCCAGGGAAGTTACAGAGCTGTTTCAGCTGCGCGGGATGGATTGCTGCGTACCGAGGCCGGCTGCGACCTTTAATGTATCTCTCTGAAGCCCGGTAAGCCGTGGGGCTTCGATCCGGTGGAGTGATTAAGTACTTCACAGCGGTCAGGTCCGGGTGGTGCACAGGCATTTCACTTCCGGTAACCAGAAATAATCCGTAACATGAGATAACTATCTCCAGAGCTTACGAAACAGCGGCCTGCGGCGTGAGCGCCCGGTAAGGTATCACCTGCAGGGAATGGCCTCCCTTCGCCGGCATACGCGCTTTGAAGATAACCGGGAGTATTGTCGCGCGGGACAGGGTGATGGATGAAAAACCGGATGCATTATTCAACTGGAGGTTAGCGATTAAGCGTTAACCCGATCCCACTTAAGAAGGAGAGCAACAATAATGTCATTTACCGATGGTGTGCATCATATTGGACTGGTCGTATCAAATCTTGAAGAGAGCGCCGCGTTCTTTACCGGCCTGTTAGGCTGGGAGGAAGTTAAGCGCCGTGATGATTATCCTGCCATCTTTGTGAAGGATGGCGCGCTTATGGTAACGCTGTGGAAAACGCAGACAGATGAGCCAGTTAAGTTCAACCGTAAAGTGAACGTGGGGCTTCACCATTTAGCTTTGCGGGTTAAAAGTAAAGAAGCTCTGTTTGAGCTTCTTGATGTTCTGAAGGCGAACCAGATCGAAATTGAGTTTGAACCAACACTGCGGGGTGAAGGGCCATCGATGCACATGATGTGTTATGAACCAAGCGGTGTAAGAATTGAGTTTTATTATGCGGGCTAAGTAATCTAAAACCGTATTATCCGGAGTCCGTAAGTCAATCCTGGCAGTTTAGTATCTGTTAAAGGTGATTACTTCAGCGCCCACCTGAGCCAATGATTCAATTGCGCCGCGCTCAGGCTGAAGTTCACGATAAGCGAAGAAAACTTTCAGCAGCGGGCAGAGAACTGACATGTTAGCCTGAGCCCGGGCTTAACATACTAACCCTAAAGTGTATCGTTCGGATTTGCGTAAGTATAAGTTGTTTGCTTCAGGTACAAATCGGTGATGGATCCTGGATAAATCCGTTAAAAGCGAGTGACCTGCTCTCTATTCATTATTAATCCAGGATGTTAGCAATGTCTGCTTTTGGCACAAAGCGGAGATTCTGCCTGAGCTTTCCTGAATGAGCCTTAACGTCAGGCCAGCCATGCGTAAACAAGTTGACACTCCGCGCTTCCCTCACTTTCTCCTCACTTTACCCCTCACTTTTTGCCCCTCACTTTTTCCGCACCTGTTTTTAGGGAAATCGCTCCGAAGACAGTCATATCAGGGTTTTCCGCACCTTCCCTCACTTTTTCCGCATATATATATGAAAAGTGAGGAGCAGAGGTTAACTCCCGCACTCTCTCCTCACCGCTCCTCACTTTATCCCTCACTTTTCCGGCAACTGATGATTGTTATTTCTTCATCGTTGACTGTTACCATCCCGTGGCTTTCAAGCTTGGCCAGTCAGCGACTGAAGTTTTGCTGAGATCGATACCCATGGCTTTCATGTCATCACGCAGTAATGTACGGATACAGGCGTCCCAGTTTTCAGTCCGGCTGCGGATAAGCGCCCACAGAGTGGCATGGTTTTCACTCAGGTTCGGGATACGGGATAAATGCGGGTCATGCTCATCAACGTCGCGGGCCACGTCCTGCAAGGCCAGTGAGTGGATTTCTTCTCCCTCTTGGTCCGTATACAGCCTGACCGGCTGCAGGTTGTACGCCCGGCGCTTCGGCTCCTCAGCGCCTTCCATTTTGGTGCAGGTCAGTATCAGGGCGATGTTCTCACCCTCGCGCTTCACCTGAAACTCTGCGTTAAGAGCAGCCCAAAGGCGCTGACGCCCTGTAATTCTTCTACTTCACCTGTCAACTTATGGTGGTGTTATAAAATCCCCATGTCCCCGGAAATTTTAAAAAATGCACCAGTGAAAGGCACAACTAGTGGTTTAAATTTGACCAGGCAGCTCAGCCTGGCAGGTGAAAAACAATTTTATTCTTTATTTTCATAAGATTACAAACTGGTCTAATGACACCCCTGAAAAAAAAGTGTACAGGTGAACTTGAAAATTAATCATCATTATCAATAACTTAAGTTACATGCCGCCGCCACCATGAAAATGCAAAAATCAGCCGTTTTCCGCGGGGCCGCCGCCTCGTGGACAGGGTACCCCGCCGGGAGGACCCGCTCATTTTTCCACGTCCTGCCGGCCACAGTGATTGCTAATCAACTGGCTGGTGGTCGGTTAAGAAAATGAAAATCAGGCCAGAAAGGGTTTTATCCAAATGATGCAAAACCTTCAGACTGTTGCAATGACTTCTCAGAAAGGGCGAACACTCATACACAGGCTAAGCCTTTAATTTTTTCTGCGACCGTCACTTTGTCTGCCTTAGGAGAGCTGGAAGTCAGATGATTAATCAATAACTCACTGATTTTATTACGAGTGGTCACAGTGACCACCCGCGTCCTGACGCTTAATCCGGCCCCCCGTTTGCGGATCGTACGGCTATTCGGCTAGTCACAACGCCGTAAGCTGCAGCGCTTTCCACCTTACCTTTCCGGCTTTCGTCACTGGCGGCAGGACGCCGAAGTGAAAGTGTGCTGTGAACAGGCTGATGCGGAGGAGGCTTATCAGTATTTCATCTGGCAACTGGCTTATGGCCAGGCGCAGCGCAATTATCCGCCTCTCAGCGCTGTTGAACTCTCCACCAGCCGGACCTGTCAGCCGGGCGTCTCATCCGGCTTAACAGGCCAGAGGCCGCCAGCCCGTTAAGGGGGACACCATGAATAAAGACACTTCCCGGCAGAAGCATGCGCCTTATGTACGGCTGGCCATTATTGCTGCAGAAGCTGAGAACGCCGGCGCTTACGGATTTGCCGCAGCGGCATGGACGGCGGCTGCCGGACTGGCAAGACGTGACGCTAATCGCCGGTGGGCAAATGAACGCTCAGCGCTCTGCAATAACGCGCTGAAGCGTGACTGGGGGCGCATTGATAGCCAGGAGGAGGAAAGACATGACGTGGTTTCCTGATCCCCTTTGTGAGCAGAAGTATGGCGGTATGGAGGTGCCCGAGGTTAAGCGCCTGAAGTCGCTTGAGGAAGAGAACGCCAGACTCAGGAAGCTGCCTGCCGAAGCCATGCTGGACAGGGAGGCACTTCAGGTGGCTCCGGGGCGAAAGTACTGACGACAGACCAGAAGCGGGAAGCCGTTGAGTTTATATGTGATGCGACCGGTCTGTCGCAACGTCGTGCCTACAGGTTAACAGGTTTGTCCCAGTCGACCTGCCGCTATGAGGCTCAGCGTCCGGCGGCTGATGCACATTTATCAAGCCGTATCACAGGACTGGCGCTCGAACGAAAGCGTTTCGGGTACCGGCGCATCTGACAGTTATTACGCCGAGATGGTCTTCACGTCAACCACAAGCGGGTATACCGCATTTACCACCTTAACGGCCTGACTGTGAAGCGCAGACGACGTCGTAAGGGGCTGGCGACTGAGCGGCTTCCGCTTCTTCGCCCGGATGCGCCGAACCTGACATGATCTATGGATTATGTCATAGATGCACTTGCCAGCAGCCGTCGGATTAAGTGCCTGACTTGTGTGGATGATTTCACGAAGGAGTGTCTGACGATCACCATTGCTTTCGGTAATTCAGGGGTTCAGGTCACGCGTATTCTGGACAGCATCGCGCTCTTTCGAGGCTATCCGGCGACAATATGAACTGATCAGGGCCCGGATTTTACCTGCCGCGCACTCAATCAATGGGCCTTTGAGCATGGTGTGGAGTTGCGACTTATTCAGCCAGGTAAGCCAACGCAGAACGGATTTGTTGAGAGTTTCAACGGTCGCTTTCGGGATGAATGCCTGAATCAACACTGCTTCAGCGATATTTTCATGCCCGGAAAACCATTAATGACTAGCTGCAGGACTATAAAGAGTCCAGACCTCATTAATCGCTGAAATACCAGACGCCGGCTGGATTTGCAGCAAGCTGGAGAAATGGAAAATTAGGGAGTAAACAAACCGACATTACTAACTGAGCGTTGTATCTAATACTGGGGGCAGTTCAACCGGTGCTTGCAGGAAGCAATTTTAACGGGCAATCACTCTGCGAGAGATTCAGTCAGTGCAGATCAAACCATGCATTAGTTAACGGGTATCACGTTTAAAACTGGACTTAATAACAAAATATTACTCCACAAATAACATTCCTCTTTTCGCTTTGCTTACATACTTTTTGATGCTGATTGAATAAAATTCGCTCTGAGAATGAACGTTCACTACAAGGTAATCTATGAATAATTTTCAACGCAGCGTGATCGCCGGGCTAGTGATGTTAGCGGGCTCATGTGATCAGAAAAGTCATCAAGCCATCGCTAACATGACAACAGAAGTTGGCGTGAAAACACTGCAGAGCCAATCGGTGACGCTGGACAGTGAGCTTGCCGGACGTGTTACAGGAAGTATGACGGCAGACGTGAGGCCACAGGTGGATGGCATCATCTTAAAACGCCTGTTTAACGAAGGTGATGAAGTAAAAGCCGGCGAGGTACTGTACCAAATAGATCCTGCCAGTTATCAGGCCAGTTACGATCAAGCCGTAGCGCAGTTGAAGAATGCGCAGGCACTGGTTAAAAGCAGTAAACTGAAAGCCGAACGTTATGCCGCTTTGGTAAAAGAAAACGGCGTGTCGCGTCAGGATGCGGATGATGCGCTGGCAACCTACCAACAAAACGCCGCCTCAGTCGATCAGTATCGCGCTACGGTTGAAAGTGCCCGCATCAACCTTAATTACACTCAAATCAAAGCGCCGATCAGTGGGCGTATTGGCATTTCATCAGTGACACCGGGTGCGCTGGTGACGGCCAGCCAGACCACAGCACTGGCGACGATTCGTGCCCTTGACCCGATTTATGTCGATCTCACTCAGTCCAGCGTGCAGTTGCTAAAACTGAAGCGTCAGCAGGCTTCCTTGCAGCAGAGTACTGACGCTGTTCCGGTGACGGTGAAGCTGGAAGACGGCAGTAACTATGATCATCCGGGTAAGCTGGAACTGACTGAAGTATCAGTGGATGAAGCCACAGGTACCGTCACGCTGCGCGCTATTTTCCCCAATCCTCAACATGAACTGTTGCCCGGCATGTATGTGCGGGCCAGTGTAAGCAACGGCGTAAAAAACGATGCTATCCTGGCGCCGCAGCAGGGCATCACGCGTGATGCTAAGGGCGGCGCCACTGCGCTTGTAGTCGATAAAGAGAACAGGGTTGAAAGCCGTGACGTGGTAGCCGATCGCGTAATTGGCAACAAATGGCTGATTAACTCGGGACTTAACAGCGGTGACAAACTGATCGTGGAAGGCACCGGCAAAGTGCAGCCGGGCATGAGCGTCAAAGCGGTAGAAGTGACGTCAGATAATAAATCCGCGACCAGCGAGGGCAACTGATATGCTTGCTCAGTTTTTTATTCGTCGTCCGGTTTTTGCCTGGGTGATCGCCATTGTTATCATGATGTTTGGCATCCTGAGCATCAACAGCCTGCCGGTGGCGCAATACCCGGATGTGGCGCCGCCACAGATCAGTATCCAGGCAACTTATACCGGCGCCTCAGCGGAGACGCTGGAGAGCAGCGTTACCCAGGTGATTGAGCAGCAGCTTACCGGGCTGGATGGTTTGCTCTATTTTAGTTCTACCAGTACCGCGTCCACAGGCCAGGTAAAAATCACGGTCACCTTTAAGCAGGGCACCGATCCTGATATTGCTCAGGTGCAGGTACAAAACAAGGTTCAGCAGGCAGAGAGCCGCTTGCCGAGTGCAGTCACTTCGCAGGGCGTCACCGTCGAGAAAGCGCAAAGCGATTTCCTTCTGATCCTGGCGTTGTATGACAAAACGAATAAAAGCAGCTCATCCGACGTTGCCGACTACATGGTCAGCAACATGGAAGATACCCTCGCACGCGTACCGGGCGTGGGGAGCGTGCAGGTATTCGGCGCTGAATATGCCATGCGTATCTGGCTTGACCCGAACAAGCTGGCATCCTTTTCCCTGATGCCCTCTGATGTCACCACGGCACTTGAGAGCCAGAATACCCAGGTATCTTCCGGACAGCTGGGGGCACAACCGGCCAGTAAAGAACAGCAGCTGGTGGCAACGGTACGTTCACGCTCGCGTCTGCAAACCCCAGAGCAATTTCGCAACATCGTGTTGAAAAGCCAGATCGATGGTTCTGTGGTGCGTCTGAGCGATGTCGCACGCGTGGAAATGGGGGATGAAGATTACAGTGCCAATGTACTGGCAAACGGTCATCCTGCATCAGGTATTGCTGTCCAGCTGGCATCAGGCGCCAATGCGCTATCGACCGCTGAACAGGTGAAAGCCACCATTAATGAATTTCGCAGCAGCATGCCTGCTGGTTATGAAATAGCTTATCCGCTCGACAGCACTGACTTCGTAAAAATATCGATTGAGGAAGTGGTAAAAACCCTGATCGAGGCGGTGATTTTGGTCGTCATTGTGATGTTTGTGTTCCTGCAAAATATTCGTACCACGCTCATCCCGGCGATAGCGGTTCCGGTAGTGCTGCTGGGCACCTTTGGCGTGCTGTCCGTTTTTGGCTACTCGATCAACACCCTCACCATGTTCGGTATGGTGCTTGCCATTGGCTTGTTAGTGGATGATGCAATCGTCGTGGTGGAAAACGTCGAGCGGGTGATGCGCGAGGAGGGTTTGCCGCCGCGTCAGGCGACAGAGAAATCGATGAAAGAGATAACCGGTGCGCTGGTGGGGATTGCACTGGTGCTCTCTGCCGTATTCCTGCCGATGACCTTTTTCAGCGGTTCTACGGGGGTAATTTATCGCCAGTTCTCTATCACTATCGTTTCGTCCATGGTGCTGTCGGTTATTGTCGCGCTGACGCTAACTCCGGCGCTGTGTACCACTTTACTCAAGCCGCATAATCACGAAAGCGGAAGCAAAGGTTACTTCGGCTGGTTTAACCGCAGCTATGTAAAGGTTCAGGCGCGCTATCAAAACGGCGTCGGGCATGTGGTGCAACGTTCTTTGCGATATCTGATGCTCTATGGCGTGCTGCTGTTCGGTTGTGCAGTGCTTTATATGCGTCTGCCGACCGGCTTCCTGCCAACAGAGGATCAGGGGTACATCATGGTGCAGTATCAGCTGGCGCCGGGAGCCACGGAAAATCGTACCAGTGACGTGCGTCGTCAGATACAGCAGTACTTTGCCACCCGGGAGAAAGACAACGTCAACGTTAGCATGCTGGTGAACGGCTTTAGTTTTGCGGGTAGTGGTCAGAACGCCGGTATTGGCTTTATCGCGCTGAAAAACTGGAGTCAACGTGAAGGCAGCGCGAACAGTGCTGATGCGATTGCCGGACGCGCGATGGCGGCCCTGTCGGGTATCCGTGACGCGCAAATCTTTGTGTTGTCACCACCGGCAGTTTCCGGTCTTGGCCAGTCCAATGGCTTCACCTTTGAACTGCAGGCGCGCGGTGCGACCGACCGTGACCAGCTGCTAAAAATGCGTAATCAGCTGATTGCTGAAGCGAATCAGGATCCGGTACTCAGTGCTGTACGCGCCAACACGCTGCCGGACTTGCCGCAGCTGGATGTCAATATTGATGATGCCAAAGCGCAGTCGCTGGGCCTGACCGTCAGTGACATTAATGACACCCTCAGCGCAGCCATCGGCGGCAGCTACGTGAATGACTTCACCGATCGCGGCCGCGTTAAGAAAGTCTACATCCAGGGCGATCAACCGTTCCGTAGCCAGCCAGAAGATATTGATCAATGGTATGTCCGCGGTACCGACAGTAGCAGTAACACCACGATGGTGCCGTTCTCATCATTTGCCTCGTTTAAATGGGCGTATGGTCCGGATGTGCTGTCACGCTATAACGGCCTTGCGTCCTATGAGATTGAAGGTTCGGCTGCGTCAGGCAAGAGTTCGGGCGATGCTATCACCGTTATGGAAAAACTGGCGGCAAAATTGCCGGCTGGTACCACGTTCGCGTGGAGTGGTCTCTCGTATCAGGAAAAACTCTCAGGCAACCAGGCGATGTCGCTCTATGGTATCTCGTTGATTGTGGTTTTCCTCTGTCTTGCCGCCCTCTATGAAAGCTGGTCAATTCCTTTCTCTGTGATGATGGTGGTGCCGTTGGGTGTCATTGGTTCACTACTGGCAATCACTCTGCGGGGCCTGGAAAACGATGTTTACTTCCAGGTGGCGCTACTCACCATCGTTGGGCTGTCGGCGAAAAACGCCATTCTGATCGTAGAATTTGCTGAAGAGCACTACCGCAAGGGCGAAAACCTGGTCAAAGCGGCCATTCATGCAGCGACGATGCGCTTGCGTCCCATCATCATGACTTCACTGGCGTTTACCGCGGGAGTGCTGCCACTGGCAATCTCTACCGGGGCGGGGGCCAACAGCCGTATTGCTATCGGCACAGGCATTATCGGCGGGACGTTAACGGCTACCTTGCTGGCAATCTTCTTTGTGCCGCTGTTCTTTGTACTGGTCCGTCGCGTCTTCCCGGGAATGCCGCATAAGAATACACAGCCAACCGAATCAGCAGTGAAGGCGGAGGAATAATGACCATGTCTGTAAAATTTTTAGCGGTATGCTTGCCTTGCTTTCTCGCGGGATGTATTTCGCTGGATCCGCATTACGATCGTCCAGTAAATGCTGTCAATGCTGTAACGCCCGGAGGCGAGGCCTACCGTAACCTGCAGGAAAAAGCAGCCAGTTATCGCGATATCAGCTGGCAGGATTATGTGGTAAATGCCCAACTCCGTCAGGTTGTTACGATGGCGCTGGACAGCAGCCGTGACCTGCGCGAGGCAGTGGCGAGTGTGAAATCCGCGCATGCTCAGTATGGTGAGCAACGTGCAGATCTGTTCCCCACACTTACCGCCGGCGTGAGTGGTACTCGCTCACGCGCGCTGACAGGAGAAGGCAGCCAGACCGCGCTGAGCAGTACCTACTCGGCCGAGGGCAGTGTCAGTTCATTTGAGGTAGACCTGTTTGGTAAAAATCAGAGCCTGTCGCGGCAACAGTATGAAACCTATCTCGGCACGCTGGAGGGCGCACGCAGCACGCGCCTGACGGTGCTGTATAACACTGTTGATTACTGGTTGCAGCTGGCCACCGATCGCAGCAATCTTGCGATCGCGAAAGAGACGGCAGAGAGTGCGCGCCAGTCACTGGACGTGACGAAAAAACGTATGCAAAACGGAGTGGATTCGATGGTGGATGTGGCTTCGGCGGATACCACCTATCAGTCTGCACTCGCGGATGTGGCCAGCTATACCACCAGCGTGGCGCAGGATAAGAATGCGCTGGACCTGGTAGTGGGTAAAAGCGTGCCAGATAACCTTTTGCCGCAGAGTATCGAATCGATTGGCCAGGCGTTACGTGAGGTACCGGCCGGCGTTTCATCTGAAGCATTGAACAATCGTCCGGACGTGTTGCAGGCTGAACACAACCTCAAGGCGGCGAACGCCAGTATCGGCGCAGCGCGAGCCAATTTCTTCCCGAGCATTTCACTGACCACCAGCGGTGGCGTTGGCAGCGCCGATCTCTCGTCATTGTTTAAAAACGGCACGGGGGTCTGGTCGTTCGCACCGAGTATTTCGCTGCCAATCTTCAACGGCGGCTATAACGTTTCTTATCTGAACTACACCAAAGCCCAGAAAGAGTATTACGTCGCGGTGTATGAGAAGTCGGTGCAGACAGCTTTCCAGGAAGTCGCTGATGCGCTGGCCCGACGCGGCACTATCACTGACCAGATGGCCAGTCAGCGTAACAATGTGGCTGCCTCCCAGACCTATTACCGCCTGGCTGAATTGCGTTATCAGCAGGGGATAGATACTTATCTGAATACGTTAACCGCTCAGCGGACGCTTTATACCGCACGCACCAGTTTGGTCAGTGTTGAGCAGGCTTACTATCAGAACCTGAATAATTTCTACAAGGTAATGGGCGGCGGTACTGCGTTACAGGAGTCCGAACTCAAAATGTAAGTTTATGGCGTTATCTGATGCACATGGATGTGCATCCTGTGGCAGTCGCGCCGGAATAGGACAGGTTTCCACTGTCACGCGTGAACCCGGCCTGAGTGACAAAGTATTGAGCGTGCGGCGATCAGACGATTTTGTATCAGGATTGATGACGATGGTTGCATAGCAATTCTCCTCGCGTACCATACAACAAAAGTCAGATAATACTTGATATGGGCAATTTTTACCGGAGAGTATTTTGAGTTACTCAGATCATGATGATTTCTTTGAACAGCGGCGGCAGTTGATCATTTCGTCGGCGAAAAACTGTTTTAGTCGTTCCGGTTTTCACCGGGCAAGCATGGCCGAGATAAGCCGTGAGTCGGGTTTAGGTGCAGGGCAGATATATCGCTACTTTAGCAGTAAAGAACTTATTGTTAGCGAAACCATAAAAAGTATAGCTGTGAGCTGGCGGGTATTTTTACAGGAAAACTTACCCCTGCAAATCAGCACGACTCATATTATCGATGCTCAGTCCTCTTTCTGGCAGGATTGGCCGTATCAGGATCGGCATTTATTACTTGAAATGTATTCAGAGGCATCTCGTAATACAGTAGTGCGTGAGATACTGGCACAGCAAGAGCAAAAACTGGTAGCGGAGTTACACACGCTTTTTGAGAAGAACATGCCAACTGCGAGCCCACAGCAGCGAAGCAATCGTATTCATTTTTTACTCATGTTGGTAGACGGGGTGGTCTGTCGGGCATTTGGGGACAAAAACGTTGATCAACAAGAACTGGCGCGGATCAACAGTATTCTCAGCCATCACTTGTTTAACTAAGTTATTCGGTACCGTGGTGATTGACGTCGTGGGTAATCGCATCAAAGAACGGCATAAATCCGACGGGCACATCGCGTTGTTTCATACAGCGGCGAATGATCATCCCATCAATCACCAATGACATCACATACATGCGAGTGTGAATGATATTGGCATCCAGCGCTGGATTAACAGCCTGTTCCTGGGCAATAAAGTTTTTTTTCAATACTTGCCACGCATCGTACATAATCTCACGAATGCGTTCGTTACGAGTGGCTTCGGACGATATTTCCATAAGTAGAATGATACTTTTTTCAATTTCAGGTGGCACAATATCTTGTACGGAATGAGTAACTCCTCTCGTATGGGTAATTTTTTCAAAATCGGCATTCAGTAAAGTCATCATACGTTGTACGATATTGATGACCAGCGCTTCGATAATCGTTTCTTTATTCTTATAGTATTTATAAATCAGACCAATACTGATATCAGCCTGGCTGGCAATATTCTGAATTGACGTTTGATGAAAACCCTTCTGCCGCATACATTTTTCAGCTGCATCAAGAATTTGTTCGCTACGATTCATAATAAACCTTGTTGTAAAATTAATATTTTACTATTTATTGATAAATAAGGCTACAGCATTTTTTGGGGCTTCTAAACTTCCCAGTAGTTAGCAACATCCACTTCTTTCTTGCTGTGACCTGACGGGCTGATGCATCGCCATTTTTAAGTGGCAGCAGGCGAACCCTGGGGTTCATTGCTATACTAAAAGTTATAATATCTGTTCAAAAAGGCGGTAATGAGGATGTGATAATATGCTGTCTTATATCACGTTAGGGATAAATAATTCTCAGCGCATTGTGGATTTTATGACGCGTTTTTAATGTTCTGGCTTACTCACGTTTGCGTGCCTGGACCGAGGACTGGGCAATATGGGGAGATGGAAATAATCCGGATGAGGCATTGAACTTCTGTATTTGTCCAATCTTTGACAACCAAGTCGCAACGTCGGGTAACAGCACGTAAGCTGTTGTTTATTGAATTCTTCCTAACCTTGAGGATAGAGGTCATTCTGTCAAAGAATTCATTTTTATTGCGGTACAGACTATTCGATAGTTCGCTGACGTTTGCACGCTCAGCCATCATCTGGCTGGCTGCTCAGGAGATGATGGTTTTGTCTTAATGAGGTTTTACCCGAAAAGTGCAAAACCCAGGCAGCGGCATTGCCTCTCATTTTGCTAATGCTCAACTGGAACTTAAGTCATTGATTTTTCCATTCGCCGTCACTTTGACCACTTTATGAAAAGGGTGCAGTCAGGTTGATCGATGAATAACGCTCTGATTTCAGTATCAAGGGTGCTAGCGATCTCTAGCCTTACTCACTATTTTGCCCATAGTAGGAAGATGTTCTGGATATGGATCATACCTCAGGCTTAAATCGTTATCGTTACTCATAACTATTTGAACGAAATACAAGTCCTCATTTTTAGAATGTCCACCAGCTTGATACTCATCATCATAAACATAGAGGCACCTAAGATTATCCATAAGCCGTAACATGAGTTCGCTCAATTTGCAGAACGTCTGCCACCCTACCCTGAGCTCAGACCTTAGGTCCGCCATGAGCGAAAAACGGGCATTACTTTAATGTAAATAATGGCATTTTTGATAGATGTTTACCGCTGTACGGTTTTCAAAACGAGATGTATATGCCGGCGGCTGTAAATCGCATTGTGCTCAAGCCACTGTTGCCGGAATTTTATCCAATCAAGTAGAGGAGAAGCCGGCGTATTTCGCCTGGTGTTGGCCGCCTGGTCCCTGTTATACCTTGAGATGGTATCGTCAGCCGCCGGCAAAATCACAATATGTACTGTTCCAGGGGGTAACGCCAGGGTCAGTTGACGGATTAGGTGGAACAGGCGTTCTATGGAATCGCTGAAGAATGACGTAAAAAAGCCGCCTCATGGCGGCTCGTATGGTTTTACCAACCCTTTTCTGGACTCTTTGTAAATTGGCCCGCGTGTACATCGGCATCAATCGCGTTGCGACAGTCTTCGGTGCCGCGCGGATTGGGTTCTTTACGGCATTCTTCATATTTAGATTTGCGCTCTTTGTTGTGAGCCTTGTACCAATCCTCGCTCTTTGCGCCCTCGTCGCAGCCGGTGAGCAGAATGGAAGTCAGCAGTCCCAGTGAAATCAGTCCAGTTTTCATCGTATCTTCCTTTTAATTAATGAATTGCGACAGCAATTACAGTCACCTGACGTGTCCAGTTTCACGTTTCGGCGGAATTGAAGCTTTCTGTCCAACCGGCGAGTAATGGAGACGCCAGATCATAATGGAAATCGCCGTAATGAACAGGGTAATGATGGCAGATAAAAGCAGCGTGCCGGATGTGCCGTATCGCTCCAGCAATATGGCGTAAGCTGAGGGAGCGACCGCCGCGAGGAAAAAAGCTGGTGACAGCAGCACGCCTGTTCTTCGGGCATAGTGCTTCGGATCAAACAGCACAAGAGGCAGTAAAGCTTTAACTACCGTACTCATTCCGTTTACAGCTCCATAACCCAGAATAAAAATGGCTGCAGCCACAGGGGTGACATTACCTGCAAGGCCGACCAGAAAACAGACTGGCAGCAGAACGCCGGTAACCAGACTCAGGCGGAGCGCAGATGTATTTGCGCCATAAGCCACGTCCAGCAGTCGGACACTCACCTGCCCCCCACCCCACAGCATGCCCGTCACGGCAGGCATGCCATAAGCGGCCAGTATCTGCGGAAAATGAGTGGATACGCCGGTAGAAACAAAGCTTATTAACGCTATTAGCGTGGCATACCACAGGCCGCTGATGAATGCTTTTCGGTCTTCTGCTTTTCCGATCGCTGGAAAAGTGGGCTGCCCGGCAACGGGTGGTTGACTCCGGTTGCCTGCCGGAATGGCGGACAGAAAAAGCAGGCTGACAATGCCCGCACAGCCGTAAACGATAACCGCATACCGCCAGCCGGTAATGTGCAGTAGCGCAGCCCCAGCAGGCCAGAACACGGCTGAAGCGAGGCCACCCAGCAGTGTGACCAGAGAGACTGCCCGGCGGGCCCCTGCGCCTGCGGTTTCTACAAGCAGAGCAAATGCGGCATCATACAGAGCAAGTCGCATGCCGGCTCCCATCAGGAGCCAGACGGCAATCCACGATGCTGTTGAGCGGGTAAAAGCCATCAGAAAACAGCTGAGAATAATTGCGAGGGTTCCTGCCATCATCAGCGTTCGTCCGCCTGTACGGGCCATTAGGGGGCCGATAAGAGGCGAAATAAACCCCATAACCAGCATGGCAATAGTCAGCCCGGAGAATGTCAGAACTGACGACCAGCCTGTGTCCGCCATGATGGCGGTGCCGAAGACGCCTGGCATATAGAATGTGATACCCCAGTTGATAAGCTGCGTCATGCCAATGCAAAAGAGGGTACGGCCAGTCAGATGCCTGTCAGTCAAACTGTGCTCTCCGGAGAGGCGGCGTCACCCTGTCCCAACGTTCGCTGCAGGATGACCGTATCAAGCCAGCGTCCGTGCTTGAAGCCCACGGATCTGAGTGTTCCTGTAATACTGAAGCCTGCCGCGCGATGCAGGGCGAGAGAGGCGCTATTTTCGCTGTTTCCAACGACGGCTACGAGCTGGCGAAAGTTATACGCTTCTGCCCATGCAACCGCGCTTAATAACAACTTTTTCCCGATCCCCTGACCCTGAAGGTTTGGAGCAATATATACAGAATCTTCCAGGGTGAACCTGTAGGCACACCGCTCCCGATAGCGTGACAGGTAGCAGTACCCGAGGACATTGCCGTCCCCGACCGCAACAAACCAGGGCAGTCCTGCTGCACGCACCTTTTTCAGACGGGCTGTCATTTCAGCCGGGTTCGGCGGTTCGGTTTCAAAACTGGCGGTGCCGTTCAATACGTGATAAGCATAAATCTGCTGGATGGCGTGTATATGTCGTTCATCTGCGAGGGTTATTTCCATCAGTACGGCTCCTTATTCGGTCAGAAGCAGAGGCTAACCCGAATACATCATTTCATACAGGCAGCAGGACTTATCAGCGGCATAAGGAAAATTTTGGGATGGCAAACCTGAATCTCGATCATCTGGCTACTTTCAGACTGGTCATCAGCCGGGGAAGTTTCTCCGGCGCGGCTGATGCACTTGGTCTGTCGCAGCCGGCAGTGAGCCTGCAGATAAGACAACTTGAGCAGGCGCTTCACGTCCGCCTTATCGAGCGAACCAGCCGGGGAGTAAGACCCACGCCCGCCGGGCTGACCCTCGCTGAGCACAGCCTGAAAATTGATGCCGTGGTAAGTACAGCAGTTGAATCTGTGTGCCTGCATTCCGATGAAATAACCGGCACTGTTACTGTCGGCACAGGCGCAACGGCCTGCATTCATCTGCTGCCTCCCTTACTTCAGCAATTGCGACAGGCCCATCCCCTGCTGAAGGTGGACGTACGCACAGGTAACACTTCCGATATTGTGCGGGGCGTGGAGGAAAACCGTATTGACATTGGGCTGGTGACTCTGCCAGCCGCAGGTAAAAACCTCAGCATAATCCCGCTGGGTACGGATGAGTTTGTTGTTATTATGGAAAAGGATGCCTCAAAGCAGAGCGTAAAAATATGGACTCCGGGCGCCTTGTTGCCGCTGCCGCTGATTATCTTTGAACCGGGAAGCGGGACACGCGCCCTGATTGATCAATGGTTCAGGGAGACAGGACATATGGCCTGCCCGATCATGGAGCTGGGCAGTATTGAGGCTATTAAAAGAATGGTCCGTGCAGGTCTTGGCTACAGCATTGTTCCCCGAATGTCCGTAGCATGTATCGGGGAAAGAGCGGGGCTCGATCTATACCCCGTGACGCCCCCTCTTCACCGTACGCTAGGGGCAGTTATGCGGGAGGATCGGATTGTAAGCAGAGCAATCAATGAAGTGCTGAAAAGCCTTCACAGCAGTTTTGCAAAAAATTAAAACAGATAAATTTTATTCGAAATCTAAACCAGACGGGTCCTATCTACTCTGACCGGGAAAGTCTAACAACAGCGTTTACCAGTTACTAATGTCCGCCTCTGGCACAAAGCGAACTGATACACTGTCCGCTATGAGCGAGAAGCGGACATTGTGTTTAAGATAATATCGCCTGTCTCAAACGACCACCAGAACCTAACGCTCAAGTAGATGTGTGGCAATTCCCCATCTGAGCGCAGTGCATTTTCCATCCAAAAAATCGAAAACGGAGTAACTCGCATTGGGATGAGCGTACCTGGTAAAGTTATCGATAGTCCCTTCTTTAAGTATTGCCAGCACTCCCTGACTTACATGCCCATGCGACACGATACATACGCACTGATGTTCTTTGGTGCCTTGGAGATTTTGTAAGAAACTTATTACTCGTTGAGTTGCCTGTGCCAGTGACTCTCCCTCTGGCGGACAATACTCTGCATCAAATTTGAATAACGCATTTGCATCTTTCGGATGGTGTTGAAGGAGCTGTGCCGTTGACATGCCTTCAAACTGACCAAATGCTTGTTCTGTAAGGGCTGTTTCAGCTACCAGTGAGCAACTAAAGCACTCAGACAGGCTCTGTCCCATTTGCCAGGTACGACCAAGTGGAGAAGCGTAAACACGTTCAACCTGGTAATTATTCGCATCAAATGCTGCCACTAAGGCTGAGGTTTGGCGCTCCCCCCGGAGGGTCAACGCACTATTGCTATGCCCCTGAATAAAACCGCTCTCATTCCACTCTGTTTCTGCGTGCCGAACAAGAATCACTTTCATTGTTAGTGGACCATGCATGTTTTTGATTTAAATGTCCCGATTCAAACATACCAGCCAGCTGTAGCGGAATGCTTTATGTTCCGGACGAAAAACAGGAAAAAGTTTAGCTGAATGCAAACCGGAATGGCCTGTCTCACGAAGGATGCATTGAGCGTAGATAATTTCCGCTCCTGGCACAAAGCGGACATGTGCAATAAACAATGTTCGCTTTGTGAGGAATTGAATGCTTTGTGTTTATAATTCAGAAATTGTGAATAAACACTGAAGATAAGTGCGTTTTCCTGAATGATAAATAGCATCATTGGGTTTTAACGATAGCCAGAACGAAACCATCCCATCCCTTTTCACCAACAGTCTGAACTGCCGTCGCTTCAAGGCGCTCATCCTCAGAAATCATTTCTACAAATTTTCGCAGGCCTATAACGTTCGGATCTTCACTACCAGATTCGATGACATTGCCACCGCGCACGGTGTTATCTGCTACGATAACAGTGCCTGGTTTCGACAATCTGATAGCCCATTCAAGGTAGCGGGGGTTATTCACTTTATCGGCATCGATAAAAATCAGGTCAAAAGGCGCATCAAGCGTGGGTAAGACATCAAGCGCAGCTCCTCTGTGCAACGTGACGCGCTCAGCCAGCCCCGCTTTTTTAATGTTAAGGCTGGCCACTTCAGCATGATGTTCGTTGAATTCAATTGTCGTTATGCTTCCATGGGGTGGTAGAGCTTTGGCCATCCATATGGTGCTATACCCCCCAAGTGTGCCTATTTCAAGAACACGAACGGCACGTGACATTTGCATGAAAATAGCCAGCATTTTTCCCTGCAAAGAGGATACGTCATGTGTCGGCAAACCTTGAGCTGAGTTATTAGCGAGAGCGTATTTTAAATCTGAATCTTCAGGGGCTAGCTTTTCAGAAAACCAGGCATCTACCTGAGCCCATTTATCAGAATCTTGAGAAGGATAATCTGGAATGCGCATATAAGTTTAATCTCCTTAAAGAACAACGTAAGATTAGTCGTCTTTTGTAATAAAGGTTGCCCATGGCGACATCATCTGAAGATTAAAGTCACCAGAGTCCGATTTTGGCACAAAGCGGACTAACCGCAGGCCAATGTCCGCTTTGAGCGAAAGGCGGAAGCTCATTAATCGATTTTATGGGTACTTTTGCTCAAGATGGAAACTGTTTAAGCAGTACATGTACCTAACATATTCGACTCTTTGAAGCCGCGATTTCTAACGCTACCCAGCTCACTACTGCATCGATAAAGGCCCGCACCTGAGGCAAGAGAAAATGACGATCCGGGTATACCACTGCAATCTGCATTTCAGTACCTAAGATATTTCTCAGGACCGGCAAAAGATCGCCCTGTTGAATGTGTTCACGGATCAAATCTTCAGGCAAAAGTGCAATGCCACGGCTGTTTAAAGCAGCGTCACAAAGCAGGGTAATATCGTCTGAAAAAAAAACGCCATCCACCTTTATCTGGTCTCCTGAAAGTAAAGGCCAGTACATATCGGGTAACTCTCCACGCGCAAGCCCCACCAGGCATTGATGGTCTATCAGGTCATCTGGCGTAGCAGGAACACCCATCTTTGAGAGATAATCCGGTGAGGCAACGGCAATAACCGGATCACGAAAAAGCGTGCGGGCAATCAATCCGTGCTGCATTTGACTACTGGCTCTCAGTGCAACGTCAAAATTGCCGTTTCGGAAATCGATATGGTTACTGGAGGTGTGAATATGGACACGCAGCATAGGATGCAGGGCTATAAATTCACATAACATCGCCCGAAAGCTTGGTTTCATACCGGGTGGAAGCGATACGCGTAGGTCTCCGCGTATATGGCCACCAGCTCTCGACACGCTCTGCTCTGCCTGCCTTATCGCTTCAAGCGCGATGATGGCCTCTTTATAAAAAATGCTGCCCAGATCAGTCAGCACCAGACTCCGTGTTGTTCGCAGAAGCAAACGTGCGTCCAGCTTTTTTCAAGCTGAGCAATTCGACGACTTAGTGTTGCGCGGGGAATGCCCAGCTCAGCCGCGGCCCGGGATAGCGATTTCGCATCAACAGTTTTCGTAAAGGCAATGAGCTCGGAGGTTTCTGCAGCAAGTGCCATATGGATCATTTCCGGTCAGGTGATGGCAGTTTAAGAAGTATTGTCACGGATTCCGCTCAGCGGCAAGCTTTCTCTGTCAACGTTCAGGCAAATGAGAATGCCTGGTCACTTATCCAGAGGGTGTGAAATGACAGAAAAAAAGAAAATCATTGCTGTGTTTGGCGCAACCGGTCATCAGGGAAAAGGCGTGGTGCAAGCACTGCAAATTGCCAGCCAGTTCAGGGTCCTGGCCTTGTCCCGTAACCCTCAGACTTATATCGGAGAGGCTGATGAAGTTATGTATGCGGATCTTGAAAAGCCTGAAACGCTCAATGATGCCCTAAAGGGTGTACATGGTGTGTTTCTGGTAACTGATTACTGGCAACAGGGAACAGACGAGAAGAAGCAGGCGACATTAGCGATTGAAGCCGCAAAATCGGCTGGAGTGAAACATTTTATATGGTCCACACTTCCCGACGTTGAATCTGTCAGTCAGGGTGAATTCAGACTTCCGCAGTTTACAAACAAGGCCAGAATAGACAGCTTAGTAAAAGCTGCTGGTTTTGCCTATCACACTTTTGTTGTGCCTCCGGCATATTATCAGAACTTCACAGGTCCGTTTGGCCCACAAAAACAACAGGACGGGAGTTATGGCTGGGTTCTGCCGATTAACCCAGACGTTCGCTGCATTCATATGGGCGACATCAACCAGCTTGGAAACATTGTGGCCGGTGCGTTTGCACACCCTGATACCACAGGAAAAGGTGCTTACCTGCCACTGGTCGGTGATTTCCTGAGCTTCAGTGAGATTGTTGACACACTTAATCAGCTTGGGCACCCCGTAACTTTTAAACAAATTCCACGCGATGTCTATGCAGGTTTTTTCCCTGGCGCTGAAGCACTGGGCGATACGCTGGCTTATTACGAAAAATATACATACCTTGGTCCGGGCTCGCACGAAGCTGCCATTGCACTGGCAAACAGAGTCGCAGAAATTCATCCGGTCACTTTTCACTCCTGGGCCAGAGAAAGTTTCACACTCAACAGGAAATAAATTCCGTCAGGTTGTGACAGTTTTCCACGGACAGGTTAAATCATTTTGCGGCGATCCTAATTCGCCGCATCTTGAAGCGCTCGCGAATTAATACGGTAATTAACTTTAATGTCCGCTTCTGGCACGAAGCAGACATTCTTACTGAGCTTTCCTGAATGAGTTTTAACGTCAGGCCATCAATGCGTAAGCAAGCTGACACTCCGCGCTTCCCTCACTTTCTCCTCACTTTTTGCTCCTCACTTTTTCCGCACCTGTTTTTCGGGAAAATCGCTCCGAAGCCAGTCATATCAGGGGTTTCCACACCTTCCCTCACTTTTTCCGCATATATACATGAAAAGTGAGGAGCGGAGGTTAACTTCCGCACCCCCTCCTCACCGCTCCTCACTTTACCCCTCACTTTTCCGGCAGCTGATGATCGTTATTTCTTCATCGTTGACTGTTACCATCCCGTGGCTTTCAAGCTTGGCCAGCCAGCGACTGAAGTTTTTGCTGACATTGATGCCCATAGCTTTCATGTCATCACGCAGTAATGCACGGGTACAGGCATCACCGTTTTCAGTCCGGCTGCGGATAAGCGCCCAAAGAGTGGCATGGTTTTCACTCAGGTTCGGGATACTGGATAAATGCGGGTCATGCTCATCAACGTCGCGGGCGACGTCCCGCACGGCCAGCGAATGGATTTCCTCTCCCTCTTCATCCGTAAACAGCCTGACCGGTCCAGGTCGTACGCCCGGCGCTTCGGCTCCTCAGCGTCCTTCATTTTGGTACAGGAAAGTATCAGGGCGATGTTCTCATCCTCGCGCTTCACCTGAAACTCAGCGTCCAGCGCCGCGCGAAACGCGCTTGAGCCCCGCGCCCCTGTAGCCTCGTCCTTCCCTGAGCGGTAAGCCACCAGCTTGGCTGCAAGGCTGGCACCTTTTGGAGCAGTATTATCTGCTGTCCGCTATGCGCGAGAAACGGACATTATCGTGGTTTTTTCAGCACAAAATGATTGCTTTCAGAAAATTGTTTCCCTCTTTTATTGGACGAGATCCACCTATGATTGTCCTACCGTTTAACTCATTTCTTGCCTCTTTTATCTACGACTTTAATGGCTAATATCACAATGTCTGAGCAGACGTACTAATTTAAATTCAGTCGTAGCGGTTTTGTGACAGACCATGATTATTAACAAATACTTACTTAAACATCTCAAAAAGAGGATATAAGGATGAAGCGTCCAAACTGGTTTCAAGTTTCCGCTGAAGGTGGCAAGGCTCTAGGAGCGCTCCATAATTACGCCATTACCGGGACAAGTTTGCCAGCTGATCTGATTCATTTAATTTTTTTAAGAGTTTCACAGATCAATGGTTGTGCACACTGTATAGATATACATGCTCGCGATCTTATTAAGAGTGGCATGTCCGTCGAGAAGATTGTATTGGTGCCTGTCTGGCGAGAATCTACCTATTTATTCTCGGATATAGAGCAAGCTGCGCTCTCATGGGCGGAAGAAGTTACCCGTGTAAGTGAAACGCATGCTTCTGATGAAGCATATTCCGCAGCGCTTTCTGTATTCGGTGAAAAAGATTTGGTTGAACTTACCATTGTTATTGCCACTATGAATGCCATTAATCGTATGGGGATTAGTTTTCGAATGAAGCCGCTAGCTAAAGCCTGACAGATGTAAGCTACTCCTAAAATAGACTCTGGAGCCGAATTAAAGTCCGCTTTTGGCAAAAAGCGGACGTGATCAGATAAACGTCCGCTCTGAGCGAAAAGCAGACGTTCCTTTTGCAGCAGGAGGCAAAAGAGCTTCGAAATAATAGTGCCAGTCAGATTATTACTAACCAGAGGCGACGCAGACCTTTAAGGCTAATTCCTCAAATGACCCGCGAAAAATTTACATTTATGGTTTGGTTACTTACGGGCGTACAAGCATGCGCACCCGCTTCCCGCGATAGTTAACATAACCTTGAAACTGGAAACCAAAGCGCTCAGCCAGGTAATTTGAAGGTATATTTTCTTCATCAATAATACAGCACACTGGGGAGGAAAATGTCTGGTCGCCCCATAATAAAACTGCGGCCAATGCTTCAGACGCATAACCTTTGCCTCGAACTTCAGGAATTAACGTCCATCCAGCTTCAGGATACTTTAACTCAGGAGTGATATCACGATGAGCATCCTGGAAACCAAGCGAACCAGCATAATGCCCTGTCGTTTTCTCAAACACTGCCCAATAGCCATACCCTAACGCGTGCCAGTGCCCGATATAACGTAATAAGCGGGCCCAAACCATTTCTGCCGCTGGATTCTCACCGCCATTAATTTTAGCCATTTCAGGAGTGCTCCAGCTCGCCATCAGCGCAGGAAAATCGTCAAGCGTAAATTGCTTTAAAATCAGTCGTTCTGTTTCAAGCCGGGGGGCTTGCTGGGCAGTCATCTCTTCTCCTTGCCTTAGCATATTAAAAGCAGCTGTTTTACCTTCATGCACGATTCTTCTTTCAGGTGACATTAAACTGTACCAATTTCCGCTTCTGGAGCAAAGAGAACTAACGGACAGTACCAAGTCCGCAATGAGAGATCCAGGGACACTGTTAATAGCGTCCCGTGTGGATCAATGGGGAGCAGATCAGCTTAAGCGATGAACAACGGACTGTGCGATTGACAAGAAAGAGCTACCTGATTCATGTTTTATTTATATATAGAACTCATTTACTGATCAAAGATGGAAACAGTAATGTGTACCATCCGCTACATTTACGCCTGTTGGGGTAATCATTCCTTTTATAGAGCGGCATTTTTGGACGCAGCCGCCAGTACCGTCGTTAAAGAAAAATCTCTTTCTCTCCGAGAAACGCCATGGCGTCAAGGATGGATGACCAGCCAACCTGGCGGTAAAGAGGGTAGTTATGGATCTTCATGCCGTTATTGAGAAATACATCGCACGTCTTTGCCCCGGTGTGCATCCTGATCTCCCGGATTAGGCTTCGTGCCGTGCGCTGGCACGCCTGGCGAGCGCTAATGTCCTGCAGGTTCAGCGGCCTGACCGAAGCGCATTCCCTCATCTGTCGGACGCCGGCCATCTCTACCTCAAGCCTTCTTATCTCCCCGGAGAGGCTCTTTGCCCGCTCACAGAGTTCAGTCACGTCGGGCGCGATTTCAATTGCCCTGATAACATTGTGCAGGCTTCCAGTCAGTTGCAGGTGCCGCGCCGTCAGCGGTCGCAGCATATCTTCAGCTGAAACACGCCCGCCCGTGGCTGATGCCTCCTGGACCAAGCCACTAATCAGATAACGATCGGTCAGGTCCCGGCGTATCGTGACGGCTTCACAGCGGTTCTGACGGCGCATTGAACATACGTAGTAGTCGTAGCCCTTTACCGAAATACCGGTCAGGATAACCGCGTGGCCACAGAGGCCGCATCGCATCAGCCCGCGGAAAATATTGATGAGGTAAGGATTAAAATTACCATCCCTGCGGCTTTCCGGTTCCCGGTACATCAGCTGCGCACGCGCGAAATCCTCTTCGCTCATTATTGGCGGGTAGTAACCGGGTATTTCCTCCGCCTCTGTCGAGGTGCACTGGTGTGACGGCACGAGATAGCCGATTACCGCCTTTTTTCTGACCAGCCGTTCAATGGATGAAGAGTTCCACTGTGATACCTTGCCCTTCAGATTCTCCTTTCCCTGTGCGTTCAGCACGCAGCTGATCCTGACAAATGACATGCCTTCAAGACGCATGCGGAAAACTGAGCGGATTACTTCTGCGCGTTCTTCCAGCACGTCAAAGCCGTTCCGGGCATCATTAACCTTAAGCCAGTAGGGACACTTCGTTGTCATGATGGTTCCTGCTGCAGCCGCCTTCCGCTTTTCCGCCCATGCGGCGCGCATGCGCCTGGACTTCAGTTCGCTCTCTTCATTCGCCCGCTGGGCAATCAGAATGGCCCTGATAATGGCAAAGGGATCGTCCAGCGAACCGCGGGTATAACGTACATTATCGCTGAGCGTGACGACGTCAATGCCGGCTTCCAGCACCGCCCGCAGACGACCTGTAGCTTCACCGATTTTCTCGCGTGACAGCCTGTCAAGGCTTTCAATCAGCAGTACTGTGTCGTGCCCGACCAGACCCTGCTCGACCGCCACCATAAATACGGCAAAGGCCCCCCGCACGGCGTGGTGTCCCCGCCAGGCGCTCAGCCCCATGTCCTCATAGGTAACAGGATCAAGGAAATACTCAGGATTATGGCTGAGCCATTCATCAATAAGTTTTTTCTGACGTCTGGCTGAATCACCTTTCGCCTGCTGCAGCGAGGAAAAACGAAGGTATGCAATTGCCTTTTTCATTGAAACACCACCGGGGTAGCCTGTAAAAGACCGGAAATGGAAGTGGCATGCTTAATTTTTGCTCTGCGACCCTCCCGAAAGGGTAACGATTGAGGACCGGGAAATCTGCCGTGCCGCTCGAATTTTTTTGATGTGCATGACACTTATGTCTCAGAGTTTTGCATCAACATTACAACCTGCGAGGAGCCGCAATGAGCGAAAAGCGGACACGACAATATTGCAATAATCGCGAGAGGTACTAAAAGGCTTAGTATAATAATCACATGTATGATCATGACTGAGGATATGCTAATGAACTCACTCTTAACAAAAAAATGGAACATCCGAAACACAGAATGTTGCATCTTTGATAATTACATTAAATAGTGATGAAAAAATTGAGATTACCGAAGAAAGTTCAGAGCGGCCGCCTCATCTTTCTGAGGGTGTAACTGTATGGGGAGGACGAGTGCCTAAAGAAGGCGCCTCCCTTGACGAACTCAAGGTTTCTACACGCTCGTTAAGTGTTTATCCATTAGCAGCTAACTTAATTCACATTTTCCCTCTTCCTAAATAGCAGCTTTGACCTGCTCCCAGCAAACCAATATAGCATGAGCAATATCTGCTTTTGGCACAAAGCGGAGATTCTGCCTGAGCTTTCCGGAATAAGCCTCAACGTCAGGCCAGCAATGTGTAAGCACGACCATTTCAACCTCTGTTGCTTCTCCCCACTTGCTACCCACTTTTTCAGTTCCCCATTTGCTCCCCACCTGTCTTTTTCAAAACCCTGCTCAGCCCAGTATTGGTACGGGTTTCAGGGGTTTTCCCCACTTTCCGGATATATACAGGGAAAAAGTGGGGAATCCGGGGGCACGCTCCCCACCTTCCCCACCGCTTCCCCATTTTTATTACCCACTTTTATGATGTGAATGGAGCGTAAGGTGATCACCGTTCTGGATAATCAGATCATCATCAGTCAGCTTCTGCAGCCAGCGGGTAAAGTGTTTGGTATTAATCCCCATTGCTTTAAGGTCGTCGCGTACAATCATTTTTGTACATGCCTCCTGGCTGGCAATACGACTGCGAATAGCCTGCCAGAGTGCCATATGATTTCCTGTAATTTTCGGCACGCCGGCCAGTTCGGGTTCGCGCTCATCAGCCTCCCGGGCGACATCCCGCACGGCCAGTGAATGGATTTCCTCTCCCTCTTCGTCCGTATACAGCCTGACCGGCTGCAGGTCGTACGCCCAGCACCTTGGCATCCTTCATTTTCGTGCGGGATCGCATCATGGCTATTTGTTCAACTTCTTAATTATCGGACACACAAAGAGCAGCAACTCTGTTTTTAAACGCACGAAAAAAAAGAATAGTACTTTAACTCTCCACCTCTCCACTTTTTGCTTTTTTTACTTTATTTTCATATGGTTAACGGGTGGAGGGTTGTTATTCAAGTGTCCACTACTCTCCACCCATTCCTCAGACTCTCCACCTGTTCTTTCTGCTTTTTAGAAGGAAGGTGGAGACTGTCCACTCTGACTCTCCACCCCTTAACTCTTTGTCTTAAAATAAATATATAAATAATGGGTGGAGAGTTAATAATTAACTGTCCACCCATTAAGTTATTGTTATAAAAGTGAAAATCACTAAGAGTGGAGAGTAGTGGACACTTTTTTAATTTATTTATTTTTCCTGTTCTCCAGCAGCAAAAGGTAACCACGCTTCAGCATCCCGGCTGAGCGTGAGGTTAGAGCGCATATGGCCCTTGGTACTTTTCCTGCGAAGATACGCTTTACCATACTCAGCCATGGCGCCGGGCATGTCCGTGCCGAAGCGCGTCAGCGATACCGGCTTGCTCAGCCCGTTCGCCCGCATGTAAGCCATGTAGGCGTGGTAGAGATAGCGACGCGGACTGAACGGAACAATTTCTGCGTTGCCGATAAACATGCCGTCACACTGCGGTGAAGCCGTCAGGTAACCGCAGAAATCCACCAGCGAATCGCACTCGCGCTTGATGGTCAGGGCCTCCTCAGACGTCTGCTGTTCAGACAGCAGCTGACGCGCCTCCTGCTGGTTCGTAAAGCGGGTAAGAAGGTGGCGGATGATGACCGGCAGCTCAGCCTCTATCTTTGCCGTCATCAGCGGATCGCGTTCGTCTTCCGGGATGACCCGTGAAAAGTTAAAAATGACCCGGCGCCGCGATATGCCCCCGCTGCGATCGCTGAAGGTCATGGCGTTATTGTTGACGGCCAGAATGACGGCCGGGATGCGCGTGGAGTACGGTGGCTTATGCTTGGGGTCGATCGCCACCTTGTCCCCGCCGGTAATGGCCTTGATGCCGGCACCGTCACCGGCATAGCGGGTCATGTCCGGCATGATGATGAGCGAGTACCCCACGATGAGCGCGCGCTCACGCGGGTTCTCCAGCGCGGCCATGCTGGCTGAGACGGTGTTGCCCTTACCCGCCAGCATGGTGCAGATTTCGGCCATCACGCTTTTCCCGCTTCCCCCCGCCCCCGTGACCTCAAGGAAAAGCTGCCAGTCGTAGCGGTTGGCCATCACCATATAGAGGGCGGCCAGTATCCGGTCGGCCTTGCGCGGATGATGCCCGGCGCACCCGTTCAGCCACTGCTGAAAAACAGGCGCGTGCCCGGCCAGCGTCTCGTTCTGCACCGCCGCCGTGAAGGTGACGTCGCTGGCGATAAGCAGCCAGTCACCGGGGTCGTGCGGACGGAAAATCCCCTGCCGGGTGTCAAACACCCCGTTACGGAAACCGATAAGATGGCGGGACGTCACGCCCATCACCGGCAGGCTCAGCTTCATGGCGTCGACGGCATTCTTCATGGCCGGCATGGAGTAGGCCGTTTCGCTGTCAATAAAAATGGCCGCCATCTGGCGCGCCAGCGCCCGGTCGCTCAGCGGCTGCCAGACGATGCCGTTATAGTGATGCACCACGTCTGAATCAGCATCCAGCGCCAGCTGCCCGCTGTAATGCTCAAGAAGCACCCCGCCGCGCTGGCTGGGCCCCATCTGGGAAAGGGACAGCCCCGCCTGCCGGGGAGCTGCCGGCTGCTCTTTACCGGCGGGAAAAAGGCGGTTGATACGTTCTGAATCACACAGCAGCGCCTTAACGGCCTCCCCGCCGGTGTAACCGGCAATCAGGTTCATCCGCGTCTGACGCTGCTTCCTTTCGTCTGTCTGGCAGAAGCCTGCCTCACACAGGGCTTCATAGCTCATGCCGCTGCCCGGCACAAAGTCTTTCATTTTCTGCGCCAGCCGGCCGTAGCAGGAATGTTTATCGCGGTGCCGTGAGGCGGCCTCACGGGCCGCTTTTTTATCAACGGGATGGCCATTCACCCACAGGTAGATGCAGGTGAACAGCGCGTCAGACAGGGTTTCCGTCTCCGTTTCCGTCACGCTCATTTCGGTATCCCTCCGCTCATCTGGAATTTGCCAATCAGCGGGTGGTACCAGTACGCCGAGCCGTACTTCCGTTTGGCCGCACGCAGCACCAGACGGGCCGCCTCACGAAACTTCTCGTCCGGCACCAGGTAGCCTCCGGCCCTGTGCCGCACCAGCATCACGCCGGCGTTTTTTGCCAGCTCCTCCGCCTTTTTGGTCGAGATGCCAAACTCCGCCGCCAGCGTGCTGACCGGCGCCATGCCGGGCGGAATGGTGCCGCCCTGTGAATCCACCAGCGCGTTCAGGCTGGCCTCCAGGTCCCCGACGCGCGCAGTGAGCGCCTCCACCCGGCTGGCCAGTTCGTTAAACTTCACGTTACTGATCATGGTGCTTTCCTCCGTCAGCCCTGAGCGCGCGGTAAATCTCAAAGTTGATGTCGCAGGCCAGGCTGATGAGGTGCCGCAACTGGGGCGAACACTCCTGACAGGCCTTGTCCATAATCACCTCAAACAGCGAGGTGGCCATTTCGGCCTGGAATTCCGCCTGATCTAAGTCCATGGGCTCACGCATTTCGGGCCTCCTGAACGGGCAGCGGGTCCGCGGGAGAGAGGACAAGGCACCGGATATCCTGCTCTGAGCCGGCGCCGGTGCAGAGACGAAACGGGGGCACAGACCGGCCCTGACGGGAAATGGCGGGGAGGCGGTACTGATATTTGGGGCGAGTTTGGGTATGCTTGTTCATAGCCATAGTCGTTACTCCTAATAACGCGACAGGTCAGAAGCCTCGGATGTGTTGCAGCACTTCGGGGCTTCGTTCATTTGTTCATACCAACACACACTGGTGTTTAAACACGTTACCTCTAAGTGTTTAAACACGTCAAGAGTCTTGTGTTTAAACACTTCATGTGCCAAACGAACTGCGATAAGGTTGTTACCTGGTGAACCACAGAGGTTATGACTAAAAATGAGTACTGGGCATAAGAACAACAAATCCACCTTTAAAGGGATTCGTTTCCCGCACGAGTTAATTGATGCGATCGAAAAAATCGTTAGCGATGAAAAAAAACTGAACCCACAAACAAATTTCTCTTCTTGGGTAATACAAGCATGTGAAGAAAAACTGGAAGCGGAACAACGCGGCAAGTAATAAAACATTTTATACTTCCAGTTGATTACTTTGCTGAGCAGCATTTGGTAGCCTCGACACTGTAGCCCTGCTCCTATCTTGAGCTGTAAAATTTTCTTATTCTCAAACACAGTCAACCTCACATGGTCTGCGTACGACGCGTGGACGCCAGATAAGCGTCCAAATCTGACTGAAAATAAATAACCTTGCGACCGACTTTGTAATGCGGAATTTGCACCTTACCGGTGCTGGCCCAGTTAGCCAGGGTCTGGGGCGTAACCCCCAGATAGTGCGCTGCCTCTGACCGGGTCAGACGGCGGGGTGTTTTCAGGCTGAGAGGGAATTGCATGAGTATCACCATCAATATCAGTTGAAGACTGATGGTGAATATCTATCGCCGGAGATACTGTGTGTAGTCTCAGAACGCGCTGTGATCGGATCAGAACGCGCTATAAGGGGATCATAACGCGTTATGAGGGTATGACCAGCCGAAAAGGCGGATACGGGCGAAGTTTGGAAGCCGGCCCGAGTTTCTCCTCTTTAATCCAGCGTGCCAGCGTCTCTTCACTGACCTGTCCTTTCAGATGGCCATATACTTTTTTGATCATGGCATTTTTAGGGGTGTGCGGATAATGGCGCCAGGTTTCAGACATTATCGTGATCACTTCATCTGCATGTTTATTACGCCGTCCTGACGCATTCCTGCTGTTATGGCCGCTATACACTTCCCGACGGAACTCTTCAGACTGACGCAGCTTATTCATGGCGACATCAATAAACGTTGCAGTATCGGTCTGTCCCAGGATGTCGAAAGACTTCAGAACAGGAAGAAGTGAAATGGCTGTGTGGTAGTGCTGTTCAAGCAGAAGCAGCAGATAGGATTTGAGCAGGGCCAGCCGGGCACGGTCATAGCTGCCTTTCGCGAGGTCCATACACCAGAGCGGGTCTGAAATTTCGGTGATATACGTCCTGCGGTCTGCATCACTGAAGGACAACGCCTGGTAAAACATATTGATATAACCTGTCACCGGCTCTGCCATAGCCAGCTCTTCCAGCTTTTTTGTCATTTCCGCTTTGATTTCATCAATCATTTTCTGACCTCATTGACCTTTTCCGAGAGTGAAAAAAGCAGTCTTCGTTTCTCATCATCACTGAGGTGCTCCAGCGCTTCTTTCAGCCGGGCATCCAGGCCTTCAGGCTTATCTGCTCTCCCGCTGTAGCCCAGGATGGCATGCTCAATTTTTGCTGCCGGTGCCTGCAGTTCATCTGCACCAAAGTGCAGATACCCCTGGGTCACATCGGCACTGCGCAGCGTTCTGTGATTCATCAGCCGCTTGAGGATATAGCTTCCCACCCCGGCCAGCTCAGCCACGGTACCGTAAGTTCGCCTCGCGTCATGCCACTTGAACGGGATAGGCTGCAGATTATCCGGATTGGGTTCAGGAACCGTTGACCGGCTTATGCGCCCGGTGACGTGGCGGTATTCTTTGATGGTGGTCTTTATGCCCGGAAAGACCAGAGGATGCTCTTCGCGCCGCGCCGCAGCGCGTCGGCGGAACAACGCCAGTAAGGTACGGGTGATGGGCAGTTCAAGCGGGTCGCCGTTTTTTGTCGTGTCTATCCAGAAGTAGCGGCCTCCCAGGTTAACGCAGGACCAGGCGAGACCGAATATTTCGGACTTCCGTAGGCCCGTGAACGTGGCCATCTCCACGGCATCACACACGGTCGCTGCGAAATCATCACGTTCACGCTCCGCCTGCTCCCTCACCGTCTCTATCGCAGATAACCAGCGACCAAGATCATGGGTACGGATGCGGTCGCTTTTCCTGACCGTGCCATGCCATTTCCGCTTGGTGCTGAGCACCAGTGTGGGTGGATCGGGAAGCAGGGTTCGCCCTTCCTCATCCCGGTAGTGATCGTGTGCAAAACGGTAAACCGCCCTGAGTGCTCGGGCCCATAAGTCCGCCTGCGCATGACTCCCCTGCCCGGTGCCCCGTCGGAGGGAACGCTTATCCGCACCATACCAGACCGTGCCATGCGTGATGGCTTTATGACGGGCTTCAACGCGATCGCGGGTGATGTAAGCCAGAGGCTGTGAGAGCCAGTCCCCTGAATAGTTGCCCAGAATGCTCCGGTATTGTTTTGCGGTGGCCGGCTTCAGGCGATGCTCGCGGCTGAGAATATAGGTGTTCAGTGCGTCCTGCAGGGTGACGGCTGCCCGTTCGTTTGTGCGCTTCTGAATATTGGGGTTCTGACCGCTGAGGGCCATGCTGCCCATGACCTCCAGGGCTTTCGCCCGAGCATTCTCCACCGACAGCGCAGGAAAACGCCCCAGCGTTGCCCGGAAAAACTTGCCGTTTTTCTTGCGGGACACACAGAAACTTTTAGTGCCGCTGACGCCGACACGGATCCGTAGCCCGTTTACAACCGTATCGCCATACTCCACCTGCCCCCTGGCAGCAGGGGGGAGCTCTTCCAGCCTGGTTTTCGTGAATTTGAACGTTTCCATCCAACCTCCTCGACCACACGATCAGGGTATCCTGCGAATCGCATGGTCCAGCCAGGATACCTATAGGATTCCCCGAGCGCGTATTTGGGATGACTTCTGGTTATTTATACAGCGGTCATTATATTGGGAAGGTATTGAAAAGTATAGAGGGTTATATTGACGTAAGTTATTGATTTTACACTCATAATCGCTTATTCAGTGGTTCTAACTTAGCGAAGGCCGCCAATAACTTGTTCATCTGATTGACTTAAGTCACCCTCAAACAGGTGGCTTTGCTATTTAGATTTAAACAATGACGATGCAAGGTCAGCGTTTTTTGCTGATACAGTTAAAACTCCAATGCGCAGTACCCTTCCGCTTTCAACCTAAAATCACCTGTTTTGCCAGCCTTTCCGACTCAAGCTGCCTCACGCTGCCATTGTGTTAACAACCGCCTGTTACAGACCACTACACCACAATCCATCTCGCTAAACCTTCATGCAGCCTCAATTCCCCCACAGAACCACACATTTTGCACATCAGGCCAACACATCCCAGTGACTGCCAGCAGCTCACCTGCCAGATTATCTATTCAAAAACCTATTCATCTATCTATTCATAAAGTGATTCAACACCATGTCTACGCGTGCGGAAACCCTACGTCAGCTTCTCCATAGCGGGCCGATAACGGGAAGGCAACTCATTGAAAAAATGGGTATAAGCCAGCCCACGCTTTCCCGTGCGATTAGAGAACTGGGTGATGACATCGTCAAAATCGGGGCGGGTCCATCTATTCACTATGCCCTGCGGGATACGTTTCGCGGATTCCGCTCGGCCCCGATTTACCGTGTTACCGATGAAGGGCAAATCAAACCTCTCGGCGAGCTGATCCGGTTCGTCCGGAAGGATTTGTGATGGTGCAGGCGGACCATAAAAGCTTTCACAGTGACGGGCTGCCGTGGTGGCTGTTTGACATGCGACCGCAGGGCTATCTCGGCAGAGCGTATGCCTCGACTTATGCCAGCGGGCTCGGTCTGCCGACGAATCCCGAACAATGGGCGGACGCAGATGTGGTCAGAGCGCTGCTGGCGCAAGGTCATGATGCGATCGGCAACCTGCTGATCGGCGAACAGGCGCGCAGCCGTTTTCTGGAAATGCCCGAACCGACACCCATGGAATGCGCGACGGCGTATCCCAGGCTGGCGCGGGCTGCGGGCGCTGGTGAGGTGCCGGGCTCATCTGCGGGTGGCGAGCAGCCAAAATTCTGCACCTATACCGAACGCGGTCATGTGCTGGTGAAATTCACCGCAGCAGATGACAACCCAGTCAGCGAACGCTGGCGCGATCTGCTGATGGCTGAGCATCTGGCTCTGAAAGTGCTGGGTGTTGAGACCGACATGTTTGATATTAAAGGGCAGCGCTTCCTCGAAATCCCCCGCTTTGATCGGGTGGGCAAAATGGGCCGTATCGGCGTGTTTTCGCTGCGCGCGCTTGATGCGGAGTTCGTCGGCAATGCCAGTGCAAGCTGGCCGGTCCTCGTCAACCAGCTTGTGGCGGAAAAGTGTGTTCAGCCGGAGGCCGCCAGCAGCACGGCCCGGCTTTGGGCATTCGGCATGCTGATCGGCAATACCGACATGCACGCCGGTAACCTGTCATTCATCAGTCGCCATGGCCGTCCTTATCACCTCGCGCCAGCTTATGACATTCTGCCGATGGGCTTTGCGCCCAGAGCGGGCGGCGCCATCGTGAATACGCTGCGGCCAGCGTCACTGCCGGAAGTGGTCAGCAGCGATACATGGCGGGAAGCGCTGGCTCTGGCGGAGGAATTTTTGTCTCTGGCGAACAGTTGCGATGGTTTCTCAGCGCGTTTTGCGCCGTGCCTCGCCGCCTTACAACAGCATCTGGATGAGGCCCGAGCGCGCATCGCCCGACTCGGCTAAGCGCGTTTCCTGATTGATAATTCCTTCAAAGCTGCATCCTCGAAACAGGCGGTGATTAACCGCCTCGCACCCGATTTTCGCCTCCGCAACTTTGCAAAAGTAAAACGATCGGTTTACTTTTTAAGGTATGCGTAAAAAACAACACATCCTGAACGCTGCCGAGCGGCTGTTCTACAACAACGGTTTTCATGCCACCAGCACCGATTACATTTGCCGTGAGGCGAAGGTCTCCACGCGTACGCTCTATCAGCACTTTCCGTCGCGCGAACGGTTAACTGCCGCGGTGATGACCGCGCGTCGGCAGCGCTTTGCCGATTTATTGTCACAGCCAGACGATCCTGCAGCCATCAGCCAGCTGTTTTCGGTGCTGGAACAGTGGATGCGGGCGGAAGGATCGCTCGGCTGCTTTTTTGCCAAAGCGTACGGCGAGTATGCGGAGCAGGATGCTGAGCTGGCGGCGCAGGCGCTGGATTATCGCTACTGGCAGCGCGGCTACATCCGTGCCTGCCTGGCGCACTCGCACAGAAATTCGCCGTCAGCGCTGGCCGATGCCATCTGGATACTGTTCGAAGGGGCGATTATGGCCGGGTTGATTGACGGTCCGCAGGCCGCGGTCACTGCGCGTCTGGCGGCTGAGCAACTGATGGCGAGTGCGTCATGAAAACCTCACTCCGCCTGACGCTGAGCGGCTTTATGCTGATCGCCGTGACCTACGGACTGGCGCGTTTTGCCTGGGGAATGATGATGCCGCAGGTGGCGCAGCAGATCAGCCTCAGCCCGCGCGCATCGGGCATGCTGGCCGCCTGCAGCTATCTGGCTTACTGCCTGGCCACGCCCGGCGCCACGCTGCTGCTGGCGCGCTGGGGCGTGCGCAGCACCGCCATGCTGGCAGCGCTGACGGCCATGCTCGGCTTACTGCTGCTGGCCGCTGCCAGCAGTGCATGGCTGATTGCCGGTGGGCTGTTTATCGCCGGTCTCGGTGCCGGACTGGCTTCCCCGGCGCTCGCCAGTGCCGTGAGCCGGCAAATTGACGCGTCGCGGCAAACCGCCGCTAATACGCTCATCAACGCCGGCACCGGCGCGGGCATTATTGTGTCAGTGCCCATTTTTATGCTGATGCCCGGCGGCTGGCGCGCGGCCTGCTGCTGTTTTGCCGCGCTGGCGTTAATCAGCCTGTTGCTGGCACGCTATTGCCTGCCCGCCGGTCGTGCCGATCCACCGGGATCGCCGGTTGGCTGGCGCGATCGGCTGCACAATCATGCGCTGCAGCGGGTGATTATCATCGCTTTTCTTAGCGGTGTCGCCAGCGCGGCGTGGTGGTGTTTTGGACCGGATGTGTTACGCCAGCACAGCCACCTGAACGAAGGCCACGCCAGTATGCTGTGGCTGGTTAGCGGCGCGGCCGGCATTCTCGGCGCGCTGACCGGCCCGCTGGCACGCTGCATCGGTATGCGTCAGGTATACTGGCTGGCGCAGCTGGCGATGGCCGTTCCGCTGCTATTGCTGGCGGCACTCACCCACTTTAGCTACTGGCTGGTACCGGCGGCGGCACTGTGCGGCGCGGGATATGTCACGCTGTCGGGTATTCTGCTGGTTGCGGGTGCCGCCGCCACGCCACAGAATGCGGCCTCTGGCGTGGCGGCGGCGTTTCTGACGCTGGCGATTGGGCAAATTGTCGGGGCGATACTCTTTGCGCAGATCTACAGCAGCAGCGCCGCCACAGCCCTGCTGCCGTTCGCTGCCATCCCGGTTGCGCTGCTGTTTCTGATACCGGCTAACCCGCCACAGCGCGCTGACGCTTAACGTCCGGTGGTGAGCCAGCGGCTGAGGATGCCGGCACTGGAGTAGCCGCGAATGATCGCCGCGTAGCTGTCAAAGCGATTGCTCACTTCGCTCACCTGGTTGTTATACAGATCGCTCTCGGCGCTCAGGACATCCAGCAGCGAGCGGCGTCCGAGGTGATACCACTGATCGAAAAAGTCTTTGCGGATGCGGTCAGACTCGACAATCAGACTCTTATACAGCGCGGCGCGATCGGCCATCGAATGTGCATCCTGGCTGGCAGCGCGCACGCGATTCTCCAGATCGCGCCGCTGCTCCTGTACCTGCTGACGGCTGGCTTCGGCGCGTTTAATCGCCGCAATCTCCTGCGCGTTGGTTGAACCGCCGCGGAACAGACCCCAGCTAACGTTGATTCCGGTTTGCCACGCCTGCTGGCGACCGAGCTGATCCTCACGCGTACTTTTGCTTACCGTCCAGTTGAGTTTTGGCAGGCCGGAAGCTTTAATCGCTTCCGCTTCTTTAAACGCCGCTCGCGTTTCCGCGCTGGCGCGCAGGATCAGCGGATGATAATCCAGGCTGGCCAGCTGGCGGTTGAGATCGCCAAAATTCATCGCCCAGCGATCGCTGGCTGGCAGCGTCACGCGACTGTTGCCCATCAGGCGGTTCAGCGTGATTTCGACATCGCGCGCGCGCGACTCGGCATTCTCCAGATAACTCTGCGCCTGTAGCAATCGGCCTTTGGCCTGCGTCAGCTCGCTGCGACGACCGGTATCTGACTGCACAATGCCGCTCAGCATGGTGGTCAGTTCGGTCATGCGCGCCACGTACTGCTGGCTGATGGCAATGATCCGCTGCTGCTTGTTCCACTCAATCAGCGCGTTGCTGACCTGCATCGCCAGCTCTTCACGCTGCGCCTGCGCCGCCTGCTGCGCCGAGGTCACGCGCTCTTCGCGGCTCTCGATGGTGCGGCTGGTCTGACCGAAATCAATCAGGTTGGTCGCCATCGACACGCCGAGCGCCGGCACGTTGCTCTGACTACCGTCGCTTTTTACCCCGCCACCAAACTCTTTGGTCGCCGAACTGGCGCTGACATCCAGCTGTGGCCAGCGCTGCCCTTTCGCCTCATCCACACTGGCGGCGGCGGCATCGGTCTGCGCCACGGACGATTTCAGTGCCGGACTGATGCGCCAGGTGATGCGCGCGGCCGATAGGAATTTCTGCCGCAGCTCGGATTCAGCCACGGTTTCATCCACCGCGCCGCTCAGGCTGACCGGTGAACGCGCCACGGCGGCATCGGCGGCGGTGATTCTGGTTTCCGCTACCGGCGGGCTGACATAGCTGAACTCGCTCTGTGCTTTTACTTCTGCTTCATTCACCGGCACCGGCGCAGGCTGCTGCGGGTTGAAAGTGCGTACCGATTTCAGCAGCGGATTAGTCTGCTTTGGTTCCGGCTGGCGCTGCTCCTCCGTCAGAAAACCGCCGCCCTGTACCGGCTGCACCGGCGGTGGTGCAATCGGCGCTGCTGGCGCTGGGGCCGGTGAAGGTGCCGGCGCTGGTGCCGGCTGAGCGCGTGGCGCGGCGACCGGTGGTGCAACCGGCGCGGCCTGAGGTTGCGTAAACATCGGTTGCGGTGCCGGCGCGGTTGCAAAGCGCTGGGCTGGCGCAACAGGCACGCGCTGCACCGGCGCGCTGCGTACCGGTGCCGCAGCGGGGGCGGCCGGGCGATGTCCGCTCATCTCGGCAAACATCATCAGTTCACTGGTCGAATCGGCCATTACGCTGATGGCCGGGGCCATCATGACCGTAA